>OCVV012870082.1_pt1 | contig 13103 bp, 14 predicted proteins | sample 1539721 | NCBI WGS metagenome assembly OCVV01 (sample SAMN02144230, study PRJEB22623) | gut metagenome | biome: sheep rumen | host: Ovis aries | place: New Zealand
ATTGCCGTGCGCACGACAATCGGCATGCCGCTTGTGATACCGCCGAGGATACCGCCGTTGTTGTTCGTCTCCGTGCGGACAACGCCGTCCTCTGAAATCATGCGGTCATTTGCCTCCGAGCCGCGCATGGAGGAAATGGAAAAGCCCGCGCCGAATTCCACACCCTTGACAGCGGGAACAGCGAACAGCAGGGAGGAAATCCGACTTTCTGCGGGGCAGAGCATTGGCGAGCCGATGCCGGCAGGTGCGCCGACAACCGCGCATTCAATGATGCCGCCGAGGGAATCCTGCGCCTCGCGCGCCTGTTCGATCTGATCGAGCATCGCCTGCTGTGCGCGGGGGTTGATAATCGGATAGGGCTGTGTGCGCAGCGCTGCCAGCTGTTCGGCGGAAATGGATACATCGTCAAACGGCGTGTCCATAATCTGACCGATGGAAGCGATATGCGACCCGATTTCCACGCCCTTTGTGCGAAGAAACAGCTTGCACATCGCGCCCGCAAACACGAGCGGAGCGGTCAGACGGCCGGAAAAATGTCCGCCGCCGCGCGGGTCATTGCAGCCATGATAGCGAATGCGCCCGGTGTAATCCGCATGTCCCGGGCGCGGATGATCGATCAGATTCCGGTAGTCGCCCGAGCGCGTGTCCTTGTTTTCTATGACACAGGAAATCGGTGTGCCTGTGGTCTTGCCCTCGAAAATGCCGGATAGAATTTTGGGGGTATCTTTTTCGCGGCGCGCTGTCGACTGACGGTTTTTGCCGGGAGCACGCCGCTCCATTTCCGAGAGAATAAATTCCTCGTCAAAGGCCACTCCTGCCGGAAAACCGTCGAGCACGCAGCCGATTCCGCCGCCGTGCGACTCGCCGAAAATGGTCAGTTTGCAGTTGTTTCCCCATACAGAACCCATGGTGCGCCCTCCTCTTACTGCGCCGCAAGGAGCTGATGCAGCTGCTCAAGCGGTATTTTGTGAATGACAGCCTTGCCGAGCGGATGAACCAGAATAAAGTTGATGGCATCAGCTGTCCGCTTTTTGTCGCGCAGCAGTGCGGCATAGATGTCCTCTGCCGGATAGGGAAGCTCTGTCGGCAGATCATGCGCCTGACACAGCGACGCAATTTGTCCGGAGAGATCCGCCTCGCCGAGCGCCGCGCCCAGCTTAGCGGCCTGCACCATGCCGATGGCAACTGCCTGTCCGTGGGAAAGCTCGGTGAAATGTCCCGCTTTTTCCGCGGCGTGACCGATGGTGTGACCGAAATTGAGAATCATACGCAGACCGGTGTCACGCTCATCCTGCTGCACGACATCGCGCTTGATGCGGACACATTCATAGACAATTTGTTCCAGATTGCCGCGGAAATCCGGCTGTGCAGTCAGTTCGAGAATCGCGGGATTGGAAATGCAGCCGTATTTGATGACCTCCGCCATACCGTCGCAGAAAATGCGGCGGGGAAGGGTAGAGAGGATATCAGTGTCAATCAAAACCAGTTCCGGCTGATAAAATGCGCCTACAAGGTTTTTGCCCTGCGGAAGATCGACGCCCGTTTTTCCGCCGACAGAGGAATCCACCTGTGCGAGCAGTGTTGTGGGAATCTGGCAGAGAGAAATACCGCGCAGATAGGTTGCCGCCGCAAAGCCGGTGATGTCGCCGACCACACCGCCGCCCAGAGCGATGACGAGATCGGAGCGTGTCAGCCCCGCCGCGCTCAGATCGGCATAAATGCCGGCGACGGTATCCAGTGTTTTGTATTGTTCTCCTGCGGGGAGGACGGTTGTCGTGATGTTCAGCGAAAATTCCGCACACAGACGGTCCAGATAAAGCGGCGCCACATTGGAATCGGTGACAACATGGATGCGTGTTGGCTTGAATTTTTCCGCCACGCGCTTTGCTGCCTGCTCAAAAACCCCCGCACCGATGTAAATATCGGAAAGCGTTGCTGCACCCTGCAGCGAAAGATGATACATTTGCTCCGTCCTCCTGTCAGATTTCGCGTCCGATTGCGCCTGCAATCGCGCGCAGCTTGCCCATGGTGCGGGCAAAATGCTCATAGGTGAGCGATTGTGCGCCGTCGGACAGCGCGTGCGCCGGATCGTTGTGTACTTCGATAATCAAACCGTCTGCGCCAGCGGCTACCGCGGACATGGCGAGCGGCTCTACCATCCAGTAAATGCCTGCTGCGTGCGATGGGTCAACTACGACGGGCAGATGGCTCAGACGCTTGAGCGCCGGAACTGCGCTGATGTCCAGCGTGTTTCGCGTGTAGGTTTCATAGGTTCGGATTCCGCGCTCGCACAAAATGACCTGTTCATTGCCGCCCGCCATAATGTATTCGGCGGACATGAGAAATTCCTCCAGTGTATTGGCAAAGCCCCGCTTGAGCAGAATCGGCGTACCGGTCTTGCCCAGTTCCTTGAGCAGCTCGAAGTTCTGCATGTTGCGCGCACCGACCTGATAGCAATCCACCCGTCCCTCGAACAGTTCGATGTGTGCGGGATTGGTGATCTCGGTAACGATCGGCATGCCGGTTTTTTCCTTGGCAATGCACAGCAAATCCAGACCCTGCGCCTTCATGCCCTGGAAGGAGTAAGGGGAGGAACGCGGCTTCCACGCGCCGCCGCGCAGAACAGCAGCGCCCTGACGGTGTACTTCCGCGGCGATTTCGCAGATCTGCTGTTCGCTTTCAACCGAGCACGGACCTGCCATGACAACAAGTTTGGAGCCGCCGACGGGCACACCGCTGATGTCAACGACTGTTTTTTCGGGATGCATCTGCCGGTTTGCCAGCTTGAACGGCTCCTGCACCTTCATCACGCGGTCAACCCACGGATTGAGCATCAGGGTATCTCTGTCGACAGCAGAGGTATCGCCGACCAGACCGAGAATGGTGGTTTCCTCGCCGACAATCGGATTTACACTGATATGAAAATGTTCAATCCACTCTGTGAGACGTACCGCCTCTTCCTTCGGGCAGCCTTTTTTCAATACGACAATCATGATGTATTCTCCTCATAACAGAATTTCCCGGCAGGAAACAGCAAGGGAGGAACAGCCCGGATACATAGAAAACAACGCTGTATGTTCCATGAAAAGCATAAAAAAAGTCTTCCCCCCGCAAAACAGGGACGAAAGACAAACATTCCGTGGTACCACCCAGATTCGGCACTTGTGCCGCACTTTTTGTCAAATACGGGGCCGGGAAGCCCGATATTCCAGCCCGGTAACGGGGGCAGCCGTCCACGCCTACTGTTGTTCAGCGCAAAAGCTCGGGAGGGAACTTCAATTCACCCGGCTCAAAGCGCGCTTCCAGTCTATGGCACGCTCTCCCTGCTGAGCCGATGCGGATTTACTTTTCTCCGTCATCGCAGTGCTGTTATAAAATTCCTGTTTAGTATACCGCAGGGAACACGGAATGTCAAGCGGCAGACCGCAAACACAGACACTCAAAAAAACTGGCAATCCGGCGGAAAACACGGTATAATAGGGCATGAAAAAACCTTTCGGGAGGAGAGAAACAGCTATGGTACAGCAGACGTATATTATGCTGAAGCCGGACGCGCTGCAGCGCGGACTGGCGGGCGAGATTCTTTCGCGCATTGAGAAAAAGGGGTACCGCATGGTGCGCTGTGAGCTGAAAATGCTCGATGAAGCGATTCTGAAGGAGCACTATGCACATATTGCGGACAAGCCGTTCTTTCCCGAGCTGGTCGCTTATATGACCTCCGGTCCGGTGCTTGCCATGATTATCGAGGGCGAAAATGCCATCGTCGGCATGCGCATGCTGATGGGGGCGACCAAATTCGGAGAGGCGCTGCCCGGCACCATCCGCGGCGATTTTGCCAACACCACGACAGAAAACCTGATTCACGGCTCGGACTCGGAGGAAACCGCGGCGATTGAGATTGCCCGCTTTTTCGGAGAATAATAGAAATACGCATGTTTTCCGGCGAAAATCGGCTGCTTCGGCAGCCTTTTTTCCGTTTCTGGGTTTGGGCTCGCGGAAGAAATACAGCCGCAGCTTGTCCGGCCCTGCTCTTGAATCACAGAGAGAATTATGGTAATATAGGCATGATACCTGTGGGATTCTGCGGGGATTTTATGCAAATAATGGAGATATCACTATGAAAGTAAGACAAATTGCCGCGCTTGTGCTCACTGCCTGTATGCCGTTGGCTTTTGCCGGATGCGGCGGGGCGCAAAAAAACAGCGGCAGCGGCTCGGGCACTGCATCGGTGCAGGAGGGAGCGCCGTCACTCGAGCAGATTTACGCAGCCAATACGCTGCAGAACTATGAAGATGCCCATATTCAGCCGTCGATCACCGTCTGCCTGCGCGAGGGTCCGGAGAACGAGGAAACCAATATCCTTCTCACGACCTATCGTGACGCGGAGCTGGGGCTGATTACCCGCATACGGCAGACGAATGTGCCGTTCCGTTATTTCTTTACGCGGGATGATGTTACCTATTCCTGTGAGCAGGACGAAGAGGAAAACACGCTGCTGACCGTTTGCGTGGGGGATACAGCAAAGCCGGATTCGTCGGAGGATGGCGGAGAAGAGAGCATAACCTATCCGGAGCAGCTGTTCAATCGGTACAGTTTTGGCAAATACCGCAACAGAGAAACAATGCTTTCCTGTACAGACTGCGGCGATACCTATCATATTGTGACTGATATTTCCGCATTTTCCTTTCAGGACAGTGCAGGACGGACTTTTACCTACACAACGCAGGAATACGACGTGGAGAAGGAAACGCTGCGCATCATCGATACATTCCGGACCTATCGTTTTAAGGATACCAATGGCGCGGAAAAAGTTTGTACGCGTTCGCGCTGTCTGACTTACGGCAAACAGATTTTCTCGCCGCCGGAGTTTTTCATGGAGGTGCGGGACGCTGATTGGAGCCGCAGACTTACGCTGTATCACGCAGACGGGCGGAAACAGCTCATCGACCTGCCCAAAGGCATTCCGGTAGGCCTTGAGGCGCCCGATGGCTATCAGTGCTATGCGGACAGACACAATGAAACGGTCTATTCCCCCTCGGCAGATGACGGAGAGGAGGATCTGACCCTTTATATCGCAGAACCGTAATCAAAGGATCCGACAGAGCTTTCTGTCGGATTTTTTTGTTCAAATTGCTTCAGGCAGATGACAGCGACAACCAGAAGCGCAGAGGTGCGGTGCGGCTTAAAAATTTTCTCGGTATTTTTAAGTTGATTTAATTTTTCACAGGTATGATACATACAAACCGCACGAAGGAGTGAGAAATCATGAGAAGGATTGCACTGATTCCTGCGTATGAGCCGGATGAACATCTGCTGCAGGTCCTGCGCGGACTGTGCGGGGCGGATTTTGTTCGCATTGTCATTGATGACGGGAGCGGCACGCGCTGGCGCAGCCTGTTTGAACAGGTGCCGCAGGATACCATTGTGCTGACACATGAACACAACCGGGGAAAGGGCTGTGCGCTGAAAACCGGTCTGAACTATATTCGCGAGCACTACGAGGACGCAGTTGTCGTCACAATGGATGCAGACGGGCAGCACACCGTGCCGGATGCCATTCGCTGTGCTGAAGAAGCGGAGCACAATCCGGGCAGCCTTGTCCTTGGCTGCCGTGCCTTTTCGGGAAAGGTGCCGCTGCGCAGTCAGCTGGGCAACCGCATCACCAGACTGGTGTATCGCGTTTCGTCCGGCGCGTCGGTCAGCGATACACAGACCGGTCTGCGCGCGTTTCACACCGCTTTGCTGCCTGCGCTGCTGGAAATAGAGGGGGAACGGTACGAGTATGAAATGAATGTACTTCTGACCTGCCCCAAACGCCAGATTCCTATGCGCGAGGTGCCGATTGAGACGATTTATGAAAACAACAATGCCTGTTCTCATTTTCACGCGGTGCGGGATTCCTTCCGCATTTATCGGGACATTTTGAAATTTGCAGGGTCATCCTTTATCGGTTTTCTGACCGATTACAGCCTGTACAGCATCCTTGTCACAGCTTCTGCGCCGCTGGGCGCGGTCAGCGTTCCGCTGTCAAACGTGTTTGCACGTCTGGTAAGCGCAAGTGTGAATTATTTGATCAACAAGCGCTTTGTCTTTCGCAACAAAGCGTCTGTCATGCGCACCGGCATGCAGTATTTTCTGCTCGCCGCCTGTATTCTCTGCGGCAATACCATTCTGATTGATTTTCTGGTCAACGGCCTGTCTGTCAACAAATTTGCCGCGAAGCTGGTGACGGAAGTGACATTCTTTACGCTGAGCTGGGTATTTCAGCGGTTCGTGATTTTCGGAAGAAAGGAGAGGGAGCATGAACAGATCTGAGAAGAGGCGCCGGATGCACTGGAGCGCGCTGTACGCCGCGGTGCTTGTGCTGTTTTCCGCCTACGTGCTGCTCGATACCTTTGTCATTCCGCGCAGCTATGCGATTGTACAGCAGGACGAGGTGCAGACCGATACGGACGCGAACACAGATGCGCAGGAAAATGACGGTGAAAACGCTGTAATAACCGACACAAGCTATGAAAGTGAAGGGGTATCCATCAAGCTGACAACTTCACGCTATGACGATACAACTGTTTATACAGCGGATATTGTTCTGTCAGAAGGCCAGACGCTGGAGACTGCGCTCGCCAATGACACATTCGGACGCAACATTACGCAGAAAACTTCGGAAATTGCGGCGGCAAATCAGGCAATTCTGGCGGTAAACGGTGACTACTACGGCGCACAGAACAGCGGATATGTCATTCGAAACGGCGTTCTGTACCGCAGCACATCTTCCGGTTCCGATCAGGAGGATCTGGTCATATACAAGGACGGCACATTCGAGGTGATTCGGGAAGGCGATGTGACGGCACAGGAGCTGCTGGACAACGGCGCGTGGCAGGTTCTGTCGTTCGGACCGCAGCTGGTTGCGGACGGGGACATATCGGTCAGCGAAAACGATGAGGTCGGCAGGGCAATGGCAAATAATCCGCGCTCCGCAATCGGGCAGATCGAAGAGGGACATTATGTGATTGTCGTCGCAGATGGACGGACCAGCGAAAGCACCGGACTTTCCCTGTATCAGCTGGCGCAGTTTATGCAGGACCTTGGTGTTGAGACGGCGTATAATCTGGACGGCGGGGGCTCTTCCACGCTGTATTTTAACGGCAGCGTAGTCAACAATCCGACGACAAACGGCCGGCATATTTCAGAAAGGAGTGTGAGCGACATTGTTTACATCGGCGCATAATTCCCGCATGCTCAGACAAAGCAGCGTGCGTTATCTCATGGCAGCATTGCTCTGCAGCATCTTTTCGGCTGTTTATGAGACGTTCAGTCACGGCGTTTATTCGCCTTATATGGTGCTGCTGTTCGCAGTTCCGCTGCTGCTCGGCGCACTTCCGCTCGCGTTATTGAGCCGAAGCCGGCTGCGGCTCCCTTCGGGCGGTGCACTGAAATGCTGGCGTGCCGGCATTCAGACGCTGACAGCCGGAAGCTGTCTGACCGGTGTTCTGGAGATTTATGGGACGGATTCTCCGTATCTGCGGATATATGCCGCGGCGGGGGGCGCGCTGCTTGCGGCAGGTGCGGTTTGGTACGCAATTTCCCTGTGCACAGGAAGAACGGGAGCAAAGCAGCTCAAAACAGAACAATCATAAAAAACAGATAATAAGAGAAACGGCGTTCCGCTGCAGTGCACAGGGGACGCCGTTTTTGTGCGTTCCGCATGCACTTTTGCAAAAAAATGCCTGCCTTTCCGGTGTGCGGAAGGACAGGCGGGATATTTTGAAGGATGAGAGGTCAGTCCTCCCACGGACGGATGCGGTAGCGTGCGCCGATTTGTGCGCAGATCGCACGGCACTGCTCCTCTTCCTCGTGGGTGATTGTGGTGGAAACTGTGGTCATCACGACCTCATGGACAGCACTGACACAGTCGCGTGCAAAGCGCAGCATGGCATCAAAGGACTGCTCGCCGAATTTGCTGCGTGTCAGGCGCAGATACTCCTGTGCGTTCGGCGTGTTCAGACTGATGGAGACCACATCAATCCGTCCGGTCAGCTGCGGGGCAATGGGCTTTCCGTGGATTAAGTCACCGAGACCGTTGGTATTGATGCGGATTTTCATGTCAGGGGAGAGGGACTTGATATAATCTGCAGTGCGCAGCAGAACATCCAGCCGTTCGGTCGGCTCGCCAAATCCGCAGAAAACCACCTCGCTGTAACGGCTGAGATCGCGGGTGCTGATGGCAGCGGCAATCTCTTCGAAGGACGGCTCGTGCTCCAGCCACAGACCGCCCGAATTGCCGACGCGGTCCATGGTTTGGCGCAGACAGAACGTGCAGGCGCACGGACAGCGGTTGGTCAGATTGATATATAATCCGTCGTGTACATCGTATACAATCGTCATTTCTTTTTTCATAGTTTCCTCCTCAACGAAGCGTGGTGAGAAATTCCTCGAAGCACACACCGTCTGTTTTGGGAATCTGCATTTCGATGGAACGCAGAATACACTTCTTTACAAAGCGCGATGCTTTTCGCACGCTTTGCTCAAACGGAACGTGATTGACTGCATCTGCCGCCACAATCGACGAGAACACATCGCCGGTTCCCGACCGTTCGCTGCCGATGCGCAGCGTGCGCAGCAGCTTTGCCTCACCGCCGCGCTGATAAATGAGGTTGGAGACATAGGTTTTTTGCGGCACGCCGGTGATGACAAGCTTTTCCGGTCCCTGCTCGCCGAGCGCGTGTGCCAGCTGAATCAGTTCGCGCGTGGTCCAGTGGCCGCTGTGATACGGCGTATCCGTCAGAATACAGGCTTCCGTCAGATTAGGCGTCAGGATATCGGCAAAGGCGACAAGCTGCTTCATTGCCTGACAAAGCGCAGGTGTATAGGTCGCATACGGCTTGCCGTGATCCCCCATGACAGGATCGACGATGACTGTCGTGCGGGTGGTGTAAAAGTCCTCAATAAACCGTTTGACAATCTCGATCTGATGTTCCGAACCGAGAAATCCGGTTTGAATGCCGTCAAATTCCAGATGAAGCTTTTTCCATTTGTCAATGTACGACTGCATTTTCTCCGTGTAGTCGTCGAAGAAAAAGTCCGGAAAGCCGGTGTGGTTGGAGAAAATCGATGTGGGGACAGGACAGCACTGCACGCGCATCGCAGACAGAATGGGCATGGACACCGCAATGGAGCACCGCCCGAAGCCGCAAAAGTCGTTGATGACAGCAATTTTCTTTTGTCTGTTGTGGTCAGTCATATTGGACTCCTTTTTCAGGCCGATCAGGCAGGTTTGCTTTTTTCAGCAGCGAGCCGTTTTTTTCTTCTTTTCCGATTGTCTGCCGAAAGCTGCGTGCCGCAGAACGGACACAACAAACAGGCCGCCGACACGATGGGTGTCAGTCAGCCTGTTTTTCCGCGGCAGCCATCAAAATGTGCAGATGCACAATCGGGTCCTGTGACGAAATGGGTTACAGCTCGTTTACGAATTCCTCAATGCGGTCCATGGCGGTTTCCAGATGCATCATGGAATAGGAATAGGAGATGCGGACATGACCGCGTCCGCTTTCGCCAAACGCGCTGCCCGGAACAACCGCGACTTTTTTTGAGCGCAGCAGCTGGTCGCAGAATTTTTCGTCATCCTCCATGTATTTTTGAATGGAAGGGAAGATGTAGAATGCGCCCTCCGGCTCAAAGCATGGCATTCCCATCTCCTGCAGCCGTGTGTAGACAAAGCGGCGGCGCATATCGTACTGTGTGCGCATATAGGCAATGTCATCCTGTCCGGTTCGCAGCGCCTCAATGCCGGCAAACTGGCTGACGGTCGGCGCGGACATGATGCCAAACTGATGGATTTTGACGAGCGGCTGGAGCATTTCCCTTGGTGCCATGACCCAGCCGAGACGCCAGCCGGTCATCGCATACGACTTGGAAAAGCCATTGATGACCATGGTGCGCTCCCGCATACCGGGAAGCTCGGCAAAGCAGACGTGCTTTTTGCCGCCGTAGGTCAGCTCGCAGTAAATTTCATCGGAAATAACGAGAATATTGGTATCGCGCAGAACAGCGGCGATTTCTTCCAGCTCCTCGCGGGTCATAATGGCGCCGGTCGGATTGTTCGGGAACGGCATGATGAGAATTTTGGTGCGCGGTGTTATGGCGCGGCGCACGGTCTCGGCCTTCAGCTTAAAGCCGTCCTCCATGCGTGTTTCGAGCGGAACCGGCTTGCCGCCTGCCATAATGGTCAGCGGTGTATAACAGACAAAGGAGGGTTCCGGAATCAATACTTCGTCGCCGTCCGAGAGAAAGGAGCGCAGGGCGTTGTCGATGGCTTCCGAGCCGCCGACGGTGGCGATAATTTCTTTGCGGTAATCGTATTCCAGATTGAAATTTTCCCGCACATATTTGGCGATTTCGCGGCGCAGATCTGCGAGCCCCCAGTTGGATGTATAGAACGTCTTGCCCTGCTGCAGCGAGGCAATGCCTGCGCGCCGAATCTGCCACGGCGTCTGAAAATCCGGCTCGCCGACGCCGAGCGAAATGGCATCCTCCATGGTGCTGACAATGTCAAAGAACTTTCGGATACCGGACGGCTTGACCGCACGCGCTTTCTCCGAAATCAGGGAGGAGTAATCAATCATCGCGGAAATCCTCTCTTTCATCCACCGGGTTGAAATCAATACCGGCATCCTTATATTTTTTCAGAACGAAGTGCGTTGACGTCGAGATGATATTTTCCATCGGTGCGAGGTTTTCCGAGACAAAGCGGGAAACCTCCTGCAGCGAGCGCCCGTTGATAATAACGGTGAAGTCAAAGCTACCGCTCATCAGATATACGCTCACGACCTGCGTGTGGCAATAGATGCGCCGCGCAAGCTCGTCAAAGCCCATGCCCTTCTGCGGGCTGACACGGACTTCAATCAGCGCAGTTACGCTGTCGCGTTCGATTTTATCCCAGTCAATAATGGCTTTGTAGCCGAGAATGATGTTATCCCTCTCGTATTTATGAATGCTGTCGACGACTTCCTGTTCCGTGATCCCCAGCATTTTTGCAATGCGGGCGGGTGTGATGCGGGCGTCCTGTTCCAGCAGCTGTAAAATTCGGTGCATAGTAAAGACCTCCTGAATGTTTAGGGAAATGATGAACCTGTTCTGCGCAGCGCACGGCTGCACAATTACTTCAGCAGTTCCCTAAGAGTATACAACAGATTTTTCGGGATGAAAAGCATAAAAACGGGGGAAAACGAATTTTTCGGTGAAAAAAATTGAAACTGTATGGTATCTGAGGTACAATAGGAAGAAGTGAAACAGAAGGAGATTTTTCATGATATTTGATAAATTTACGCCCGAGATGCTCGATTTTCTCGCAGAAAACCATCTTCAAAACAGCAAAGCATGGTATGACGAGCACAAAGAGGACTACCGTCGTCTGGTTGTGGAGCCGTATCATCTGCTGATAGAAGAAATGACGCCTGACATGCTGGAAATCGACCCGCAGTTTGTCACTGTGCCCTCGAAGGCGCTTTCCCGTGTGCGGCGCGACACACGCTTTACCAAAAACAAGGACTTGTACCGCGATCACGCATGGCTGGTATTTCGCCGGCCAAAAGAGCGTCTGGGCAGCTCGCTTTGTTATTATTTCGGAACCGATCAGGACGGATGGAGCTACGGCATCGGCTATTATGATATGCCGTCCGATGTGCGCGAGGAATACCGCCGGATGATTTTGCATCACGACACACAGTATTTACAGGCGCGGCAGGCACTGGAGCAGACACCGGACTTTGCGCTGTACGGCGAGAGCTACAAGCGCGTTCCGTTTCCCGACGCACCGGAAGAGGATCTCGCCTGGCTGAACCGGAAAAACATCGGTGTCATTTGTTTCCATGATGATTATGATGCCTTGTTTCGCGGCCTGTTTTATGATACAATGATAAGTAATATCAAGCGAATCGCCCCGTTTTATTATTTCCTTCGCACAGCAGAAGAGCGAGTTCGCCATCAAACAGATTTGGAGGCATATTCGTGAAGTTTACGGCGATCGATTTTGAAACAGCAAATGCATCCATGCTGAGCGCGTGCTCGATTGGCGCGGTTGTCTTTGAGGACGGCATACCTGTTCGGGAAATGTACACGCTGATTCGTCCGCCTGAGGAATATGGAAAATTCAACTGGTATAATGTGCGCATTCACGGCATCCGCGCCTCCATGGTGCAGGATGCACCCACCTTCGATCAGGTTTGGGAACTGCTCGCCGGCGATATTGAGAATCAGCTCGTTGTCTGTCACAATGCCGCGTTTGACACCGTTGTGCTGTGCCGGCTGCTGGAATATTACGGTATCGGCGTTCCGACCTTTGATTATCTCTGTACCGTCAAGATGTCGCAGCGTCTGTGGCCGGAAATGGAGAATCACAAACTGGACACGGTGTGCGACGATCTGGATATTTCGCTCAATCACCACGAGGCGCTGTCCGATGCGCGCGCGTGCGGCATGATTTTAGCAGAGGCACTCAGAAGTCAGCACTGTTCCAATGTGTCCGATTTGCTGGAAGCGCTCGAAATGCGTGCCGGACATATTTCCCCGCAGGGGAGGGTGTCCTGCTCCACTTCAGAAGAAATTCGAAGAAAAATTCTTTCCGAAAAAAAGAAACAGGAAAGCCGCCGGAGATATTTTGCCCGCAGGCAGGCAGCAAAAGCGGGAAGTGCGGCACTGGAGAAAGGAGAAAAACTATCATGATGAACACGTCGTTTTTCAACAAGGCGAGAGATTACCGCGATCTCGCAGCCGCACGAATCGGAAATGTGGGTGACATGGCAAAGATCGGTTACGATGTCGCCGCAAGCCGTATTTCCGACCTGCTGAACAAGTATCTGCTCTCCGAGCTGTGCATCCTGCAAATGATGCTCGTTTCGTTCGGCATTCTTCTCGGCGCAACGTTTACCGGCTTCTTTAAGAAGTACCGCGGTGTTGTATTGGTTGCATTTCTGATCTCGGTCGGGCTTTTTGTCTACAAGGCATTCCAGCTGCTCGGCGAATGGGACGAGGATAATTCCGGAGAATTTTGATGCGATGCCGCCTGAGATGGAGTCTTTCCGCGTCTCGGGCGGCTTTTTCAAAAA
>OCVV010651265.1_pt1 | contig 13096 bp, 26 predicted proteins | sample 1539721 | NCBI WGS metagenome assembly OCVV01 (sample SAMN02144230, study PRJEB22623) | gut metagenome | biome: sheep rumen | host: Ovis aries | place: New Zealand
AAACGCCAGTATATTTTTCATTTTTTAGTATATCATGTATAGAATTATAACCAAATTCTTTTCCAGTTTTTGTTTTATAGTTTTTTTTATGCAGTATGTTACAAATTTGTGGATAAGTATATCCATCAAGAAACTTTTCAAAGATTATTCTAACTGCTTCAGCTTCTTTTTCTATAATAAAATAATGTAAGTCTTTATCAACACCATAGCCGAGAGGGGGAATACCACCATTATGTTTGCATACTAAAGCATTCTCTTTAAGTCCTTTTTTTACTTCTCTTGCAAGGTTAGCACTATAATACTCATTCATACCCTCCAATAAAGATTCCATTATAATCGATTCAGGGGAGTCGTCAAGTTTCTCTAATACAGAATACAATCTCTTGCCTGTCGATTTTAAAACTTTTTTGTATACAGCCGAATTGTATCTGTTACGAGAAAATCTATCTAGTTTATGAACTACAACACCGTCCCAATCTTCAAATTTACTGTCTTCAATCATTTGAATAAAATTTGGTCTTTTATCAGTTCTTGCAGATAAAGCTTCATCAATGTATTCTTTTACAATTGTATGTCCGTTATCATCAGCCCATTTATGAATAGCTCTTAATTGTGCTGTGATTGATTCTTCTCTTTGATTATCACTTGAATAACGTGCATAGGCTACTAAATTCATGTATAACCTCCTAAATGTAATTGTTTTCTGTATAATATTGATAAGCAAAAGCCATCATATCTTCTGTAACTCCAAATTCATCAGCTAAATCACATAAATAAGTAGGTTTGTGATTTAACATTTTTGCTTTAGATATAAGAGTTTTCATAGCCCACTTTTTTGCTTTATATTCTTGTTTATTAATAAAGGTAGTGTCTGTACAAAGTGGGGGATAAGTGGCATCAGCATAATAATGTCCCAGCTCTTCAGCTAGGACACATTTTTCTTTAGTGGTAGTATCTATATTCTTGTAATTCATAGCAATAGCATTGAAGTTACCGTAATTTATAAATGCACCATTTACATTATCAATATTATAATCATAAATTTTTATATTTTCTTTTTCAGCAATATCATATAATGTATTAAGTTCCATTTTTAAATCACCTACTTATTACTTTTTTTATCATCTTTTTTGTTATCTTTTAAAATTATTTCTAATAGGTCTCTAATTTGTTCTTTTTGTTTTTCTGTTGGAGGAGTATAATTATCCATATTAAAACCGATTTTAGTTAATTCTAAGATATCACTATCTTGATCTTGGGGATTTCTATCGTTGGATTTTCCCAATAAATAATCTGTAGACACGCCAAATAAATTAGCAAAATCTTTTACTAATTCAAGTGACTTTGGTTCATACATTCCAGTTTCATACCTAGATAATGCACCAGAAGATATATTTAGTTTTTTACACACATATTCTTGTGTCCATTCTTTTTCAATTCTTAATGATTTAATTCTATCTCCAAAAACCATAGCATTTTTCTCCTTTATAAGAATATTATACTTTCATTTTATGAAAAAATCAAATAAATTTCAGTTAATGAAAAAATATTTAATTTTTTTTGAAAAAAGTATTGACAATTTTCATAAACTGAAATATCATATCTTCAGAAACTGAAAGAGAGGTGAAAATAAATGTACGAAAAACTGAAAGAGAAAAGGGAGAAGAAAGGCTATAAAATAGAAGATTTAGCAAAGGTTATAAATAAATCTCCTTGTACATATTTTAAAAAAGAAAATGGAGATGTAAAGTTTTCAGTAAATGAAGCTATTGAAATATCTAGATTTTTAAAGTGTAAAGTGGAATCAATTTTTTTTGAAAATGAACTTTCAGAAAATGAAACAAAGGAGGCTGACTAAAATGCAAAAAGAAAGAACAGTAAAAGTTACCTATTTAAATGAAGAAAGTAATTTAGATAATTTTATAAATGATTTTGCTGAATTAATAGCAAGAGCAATTTATAGAGAAAGAGAAGGGAGGGAAGAAGAATGATTACACTGCAAGAATGGAAATTAATAGGAATAGCATTATTCATAACATTTTTTATATCAACAATAGTATATGGAATTATACTTCAATTTGCTACGACAATAAAAAATAAGACAAAAAAAGTAACAAGAAAACAAATTATACATAAAACAACAAAAATTGATTTATGCAAGAACCTAGTTAGAAATATGCAACAAGATTTTATAGGAGAAAGAAAAGTTATATTCAATGAATTAGTAAGAATGTAGGAGGAAGACGAATATGAAAAAAGTTATTTTCAAATGGTCAAATGGTGTTACTAAAGAAATAGAAGTAAATTGTAATGCAGCTAAAATAATAGCAGTAGCAGAAATGAAAATGTGGTGTAAAGAAAACGGATTTATATTTCCCAAATATGAAGTAATTTAGAAGGGAGGGACAAGCAATGACCGAGAAACAATTTGAAGAATCTCAAAAAGAGGTTTTAGACATCTTAAAAAGAATTAAACATTTTCTAGAAGAAGGAAAAGTAGATACAGCATTAAGATATGTCTCCAACGAATATTACATATTAAAAAATGACCTATTCGCAAAAAATACCACACACGAATAAGTCAAGAAAAAAACAAATTAAATAAGCTTTTTCTGTATCTATATTAACATAATTTACAGAAAATTGCAAGGAGAAATATGAAATGTATTAATTTTAGCGTAAAAACACGAAAATATATAAAGTATTTATATTGTAAACACTCAAAAAAAGAAATAAGTTTTGATGATTGCAAACATTGTGAATATAAGCAGTATAAAGAAATTAAGAAGATAAAAGGCAAAAAACACAAACAAACTAAAAAAACAGAAATTCCCAAAAAAGTGAAAATGATTGTGTGGAACAGGGATCAACACAAGTGTATATTTTGTGGAAAATTACTGCAATGGAATTATGCAAATGCGCATTTTATTCCACGAAGTGCAGGAGGGCTTGGAATAGAAGAAAATATTTTTACTGCGTGTGAGGATTGTCATAGAGAACAAGATAATGGTTTGAATAGTAAATTATATACTGACAAAGCAGAAAGATATTTAAGGTCCTGCTATGGTTCAAACTGGGCTATAGAAAAATTGATATATAAAAAATATTAAACGAAAGAAGGTGTTTTTTTGGAAACTCCAAATTACTATTCAGTAATACCTGCAAATGTAAGGTATGATAAAAAACTGAAAGATAAAGCAAAATTATTATATGGGGAAATAACAGCATTAAGTAATAAAGATGGTTATTGTTGGGCTACTAATGGATACTTTGCAGATTTATATGAAGTTTCAAATACAACAATATCTACTTTAATAAAAAACTTAGTAGAACAAGGCTATTTAGAATCAAAGATCATATACAAAGAAGGAAGCAAAGAAATAGAAAAGCGAATGCTAAAAATAGTGCATACCCCTATTAAAGAAAATTTAAATAGGTATTTAAAAAAAGTTGATGAGCCTATTAAAGAAAATTTAAAAGAGAATAATACAAGTATAATAAAAGAAGAAGAAGAAAGAGAAAATAAAAATCCATTTGAATTTTATCAAAACAATTTTGGTTTAATGAGTTCATATACAGCAATGAATATACAAACATATATAGATGATGGATTAACAGAAGACGTAATTGTAGAAGCAATGAAAGATGCAATTGATAATAATGCAAAGACATGGGCATATATCAAAAAGATTTTAAATAATTGCTTACAGAATAACATAAAAACAGCAGAGCAGTATAAAGCTGCGCAGACTGAGTTTAGAAATAAAAAAACTAACAAAACAACAGCTAAAAAACAAGAAGTAACATATAACACAGATTTTAGTGAGTATGATGAATATGCAAGAAGAGAATAAATTATATTCAGAGGAAGTAGAACAAAATATATTAGGTTGTATGTTAGTTTTTGAAGAATGTGTAAGATACACAAAAGAAATAGATGAGAATGATTTTTATAATTCAATACATAAAAAAATATTTGAAGCAATAAAAGAATTACAAACAAATGAAGATCCAATTGAAATTATAAGTGTAAAAGAAATAATGAAAAATAAAGGATTAGAAGACAAAAAAATTTTATCATATTTAGTTAAACTCACTGAGAACATATTTACATCTACAAACATAGAGTACTACATATCCAAATTAAAGAATTATAGCATAAGAAGAAACATAATAAAAGAAGCACAAAAGATAATAAGCAATATGTATGAAGTTGGTCCTGATGTAGAAGCAGAGGAAATAAAAAAAGAAGCGGTACAAAGAATATCTGAAATAAAGACTAATAGCAAAAGTTGTACAGAAGAAAATGAAATGAAAAATGTAATAGTTGAATCAATGATAGACATAGAAAATAAGTACAACAAAAGAGATGATTATAGATACCACACAGGATTATTTGAATTAGACAAGGTAACAGATGGATTACACGAACAAGAATTGACATTAATTGCTGCAAGACCTGGAGTTGGCAAAACAGCGTTAGCATTAAAAATAGCAGAGAATATATCAGAAAAAGGAATCTGTACATATTTTGTTTCGCTTGAAATGTCAAAGAAACAGTTAGGAAACAGAATGATTTCAAGCAAATCAGGTATAGATTCTCATAAGTTAAGAAGCGGATGGCTTAACGAAGAAGATTTTAACAAAATAGGAAAAGCAAGTGGAGAGCTATCAGAATTAAAGATGATCGTTGATGATAAAAGTAGCACGATACAGGAGATAGAACTAAAAGCCTGTGAATTAAAAGAAAAAAGAAATATAGGATTGATAATTATAGATTATTTACAGTTACTAAAAAGCAAAAACAAATTTGGTGTTAGAGAGCAAGAGGTTGCAGAAATCAGTAGAAAGCTAAAATTATTGTCAAAAGATTTAAACATTCCAATAATTGCACTATGTCAACTAAATAGAGAGAGTTTAAAAAGGACAAGACCTACAAATGCAGATTTAAGAGAAAGTGGAAGTCTAGAACAAGATGCAGATAATATCATATTTATTTATGCAGATGATTCAGCACTAGTTGATTCAGAAGGTAGAGCAAAAAAAGTAATAGAAACAGAATTAATAATATCAAAACAAAGAAATGGACCTACAGGAACAATAAAAGTTTTATTCGATAAGAAAACTATGACATATAGAAATATTATCAGATAGGAGGACCAATGAAAATAATAACAGAAGAAAAATTTAGAGAGCTAACAGAAGCGGAAAAATGCAGAATAATAATTAGAATCTTACAAGGCGAGTTAGTTTACAAAAGGAGTGATAGTAATGAATAAAATCACTAAAGAAACAAGACAACTTAGTTTTGAAGATATAAATAAAAGTAAAAGAAAGAGATATGAGCAAATACTTGATATTTTGCAAGGCAAAGAAATGACAGCGAAAGAGGTGGCAGTAGAAATGTATAATAGAAATTTAACAGATAGTACAGACAGAAATTACAGTCAACCAAGATTATATGAATTAGTTAACATGAATTATGTTGAAATAGTTGGTAAAAAGGTTTGTGAGTACACTAACAAGAAGGTGTCTGTATATAGATTGAAAAGAAGCGGAACAAAGGAGGAATGTAAGAATGTGTAAAAATTATACTTTAGATTGCAAAGAAGAAACTTGTGGTTGCGAAGGCTGTGGATTTTATGAAAAACCACAAGCAAAAAAAGATGTTGCATACTGCATGAACGAACATTGTGCTACAAAAGAAGAATGTGACAGATATTATGAGCATTATAGATATGACAACATAAGAGAACATGAATTTATATTGAAATGTGAGGAGTATCAAGGATGAGTATAGTAGCAAGATTAATAATAAGTGCAGTAATAATCTTTGCAACAGGATTCTGTATAGGAATGTTGTGGGGATTATATATAGCAGAAAGGAAAAAAGAAAATGGTAGATACAAAAGAATTAGTAAAAATAAAAGAATATGACAGATTTGTACTCTTTGAACATAAAGAAACAGGAATAAAAGAGTGCATATTGAAAACAGATCTAGTTCCTAGGAAGAAAGGAGAATGTATATGGGTGTCATAATAGCAGTGATAGTAGCTTTTATATTAGGAGACATAGCGGGAGTTGTATTGATGTGTGTATTACAAATTAATAGGCAAAAAGAAAGGTCAAGTAACGTTTTATATATAGATTATTTATATCATTTAAAAAGTAGATTAGAAAAGTTTTGTTACATAAATAAAGATAGAACAAAAACAAAATATGAGAGAGGTTATTACAATGCAACGCAAGATATTATAAATGTGATAAAAGCACAGATTGATTTTGAGGAGGAATTGCAATGAGTGAAGAAGATATAAAAAGTTGCATTGTAGAGCTAAAACATTTAAATGAAGTTGGAAATGTATTAGGAATTTCTAAACATATTGCAATAGATAATGCTTTAGGGTACATAAATAAATTGGAAACAAAACTAATGTATGCTTTGAGTCCGACAAATCATGAGTTAGCATTAACTACTAAAGTTCAGTTCAGAGATATTATAAGGAAAAATATTGAAGAAGATACAAATACAATAAAAAATGAGCTAAAGAAAAGCTGGAAAGGAATTATAAATCATGAGTGAAGAAGAAAAAGCATTAGTTGAAAAATTTCAAAATTTATATATAAAAGATTTTAAAGGTGAACCTATAACAAGTGATGATAGATTAAGCTACATTGAATGTTCCTTAATAACAAATCTAATAGAAAAACAACAAAAAGAAATAAACAACCTAAAAGAAATAGAACAAAAAATGAAAGAAGAAACGTCAAAAGCAGATGAAGTTAAAGTTGAAGAAATAGGTTATTGTCCACAATGCCCAGAATGTTGTGGGTATTGCGAAAAGAGAAGGAGGAAGTATGAATAAAGAATTTGAATTTTATGTAATATTATTTAATAACAATTTGACTTATTTATCAGAAACAGGTTATACAACGGAAGACATAAGTCAAGCACAACGATATACAAATTTAGTTGTAGCAAAACAAGAAATAGAGAATTTAGATGATGAATATAAAGAATGTGCAGTAATTTATAAAGTAACAGAGATAAGAGAGTACAAAGTAGAGAAAGAAGGTAAATAAATATGATAAATTATAGAGCCGAAAACATAGATACAGAAAAATTTGAAAAAGCTATAACTGAAAAAATTCATGATGCAACGGACAGACAAAATTTAGAAGAGGCAAAGATAGAACGATATTTTGAAGGTTATAGAGATGCACTTTATAGTGTAAGAAGTATGTTGTATTGTTCAAACTATGAAAAAGATAAAGAGAAAGAAGGTAAATAAATGAGAAGTTTAGTGTTAATGAGAGGTGCACCGGGGTGTGGTAAATCAACATGGATAAAAAATCAAGGGTTAGAGGCTTATACTCTTAGTCCAGATAATATTAGAATGTTGATTCAGTCTCCAATCTATAATGTAGAAGGTAAAAAAATAATTAGCCAAAATAATGAACAAAAAGTATGGGAAATTCTATTTGAATTACTTGAAGAGAGAATGAAAAATGGAGAATTAACAATAATAGATGCTACAAATTCAAAAACTTCCGAAATGAACAGATATAAGGATTTAGCGGATGAATATAGATATAGAATATTTATAAAAGACATGACCGCTATTCCACTAGATACATGTAAGATTCAAAATTTATCTAGACCAGAGCATAAACATGTACCGGAGGAGGCAATTGATAAAATATATTCAAGATTCGCAGGACAAAAAGTTCCTAGTGGAATAAAACCAATAGAAAACGTAGAAGATATATACTATAAACCATTAGATTTATCAGATTATAAAGCTATTAATTTTATAGGAGACATACATGGTTGTTATACTGCTTTAATGGAATTATTAAAAGATGGAATTAAAGAAGACGAGTTTTATATTTTTTGTGGAGATTATGTGGATAGAGGAATAGAAAATGCAGAAGTTTTAAATTTCCTAATAGATATATGCAATAAATCAAATGTACTATTGTTAGAAGGAAATCATGAAAGATATATTTATGAATATGCACATGATATAAAAACTCATTCAAGACAATTTAATGAAGTTACTCAATATGAATTAATGCAGAAAAAAGTTAGTAAGAAAGAATTAAGAAAGCTATATAGAAAAATAGCACAATGTGGATATATTATATACCACAATCAGAAGTTCTTGGTAACTCATGGTGGAATCAGCAAGATAGACAAAAATTTAATCTACAACAGCACTGAGAGTTTTATAAAAGGCATTGGAAAATATGAGGAAATGGTTACAGTTGCGGAAACATTTGCTAAAAATCATCCGGATATAATTCAAGTATTTGGACACAGAAATGTTGAAGATAACGATACTAAAGTTAATAATAATGCCTATTGTTTAGAAGGTAGTGTTGAGAGAGGGGGATATTTAAGAAGTATTAGAGTTACCCAATATGAGAATACATTACTTAAAATAGAACCTATATTAGTCAAAAATGATATTGTTAAAACTGATGAGGATATTGTAGATTATGAGGTAAAGAAAGAGTTGGATGTAGAAACATTAATAGAAAGACTGAGAGAAAGCAGATGGGTGCAAGAAAAGAAATATGATAATATTTCAGCATTCAATTTTAATCGAGGAGCTTTTGAGGATAAAATATGGAATGATATTACAATTAGAGCCAGAGGGTTATTTATAAATACTAATACTAAAAAAATAGTTGCACGAGCGTATAATAAATTTTTCAATATAAATGAAATGTCATCTACTAAGGTCAATGTCTTAAAAAATAACTTAAAATTTCCAGTGGATGTATATGTAAAATATAATGGATTTTTAGGCATATTAGGATATGATGAAGAATCAGACCAATTGCTAATAAATTCTAAATCTAGAATAGATGGAGATTATGCTGATATGTTTAAAAATATATTAGAACACTCTGGAGTAGATTTAGAGGCAATAAAATTGTTCTTAAAGGAAAATAATTATTCAATGGTATTTGAGGTTATTGATCCACAGAAAGACCCACATATTATAAGATATAATCAACCAACTATAGTTCTTTTAGATGTAATAGAAAATGCTATAGATTTAGAAAAATTAGATTATGAAATATTAAAAAATATTGCAGAAAAATACGGATTAAAAGTAAAAGAAAAAGCTATTACATTAAAAAGTCCACAAGAATTTTTCAATTGGTATTATAGTGTTATAGAAAAAGATTATAAATATCATGGAGAAGAAATTGAAGGATTTGTTATAGAAGATAAAAATAATTTTATGGTTAAAATTAAATTGGATTTTTATAAAAAGTGGAAACAATTAAGGGGAGTTTTAACAACTACAAAAAGATATGGGTATATAAAAAGAACAGGAGCTTTAGACGATAAATTAAGCAATGATTTTTATAATTTTTGTAAAGAGCATAGAGAAGAATTGCCAGACAATATAATTGAGGCTAGAGAAATGTTTGAAAATTACAAGGAGGGAACAAATGAGTAAAGATGTGAAAATAATAAAAAGAGTACAAGAGCATTTAAAGTATTTACATCAAAAAGGTTACGAGGTTGTTTTTATAGCTTTACAAGGAAGTCAAAATTACAACTTAGATATTTATACAGATGAATATATGTCAGATGTTGATACTAAAGCAGTAGTTTTGCCAAGTTTTGAGGATTTTGTAAAAAATAAAAAGCCTGTTAGTACAACAATTGTATTAGACAATAATGAACATATTGATGTTAAAGATATACGAGAGATGCTTAATACATATAAAAAACAAAATATTAATTATATAGAAACATTATTTACTAAATATAAAATTATAAATATTGAATATGAAGAGTTAGTTAAGCCGTTATTCGAAAACAGAGAGTCAATTGCACACTTAAATTATAATCAAACATTAAGGTGTATTGCTGGAATGAGTATGGAAAAATTAAAAGCAATGGAACATCCATATCCAAGTTTGCTAGATAAAATAGAAAAATATGGATATGATCCAAAACAATTACATCATATTGTAAGAATGAATGATTTTATAAAAAAATATGTAAGCGGGAAAAGTTATGAAGAATGTTTAGTTCCAGATGAAACTACTAGGGATTATTTATTAGCTATAAAAAAAGGAGATTTTGGATTAGAAAAAGCTAGAGAGTTAGCTGAATGTTACGACAACATAACTAAGACAATTAAAGATTATTATTCAACAGAAATTGATCAAATAGATAAAAATGCAATAGAGATATTAGAAAAAGTTAAGTATGATGTTTTAAAACATAGATTTGAAAAAGAAATAAACGAGGTGGTTTAAATGAATAAGTGGATAGAAAAGCCATCCCCTAAATCTATGAGAAAAGGAACAGGCTGGTTTGGACAATTGAATAGATGCTATGTATATGACAAAAAGTATTGTGCAATGACAAGAGAGATAAAAACAGAATGGGGACAAGTAATTCATTGTTGTTTCAGAAATTTAGCTGGGAACGATATTCCGTGGGCTGAAAAACAATGGTTAAAAGATAGTTTATTTGGCGAAGATAGAGTCGCAGTAGAAGTATTCCCCGCAAAAGATAGATTAGTTGATCAAGCTAATATGTATCATATATGGGTATTTGAAGAAGGATTTGAATTGCCTTTTGGAATACATAAGAATGATAAATCTGAAAAAACAAATAAGGAGGATTAAAATTATGAAAAAATTATTAATAGGTTTAGGGATAATATTAGGAATCGTTTTAATGATGATAGGAATGTTTGTAGGAACAAACAATACAGCAATCAATTTAGAGGAACAAATAAAAGAAAGTAAATCAAGCATAAATATACAAGAAAAAAGAAGAGAAGATTTAATATATAACCTGGTTGATACAGTAGAAAGTTATAATAAATATGAGCAAGAGACAATGACAAGTATAATAGAAGCAAGAGCTAAAGCAAACAGCGGAAATGTTGAAGAAGCGGAAGTTTTAATTAATGCTGTTGCAGAGAAATATCCAGAGTTAAAAAGCAATGAAAATTATAAATCGCTAATGACAGAATTAGCTGTAACAGAAAATTTAATAGCGGAACATAGAAATAATTACAATATTCAGGTTAAACAGTATAACAAACATATTAAGAAATTTCCTAATAGCTTAATTCTTAATATGATGGGTTATAAAAAATTAGATAATACATATTTGGAATATGAAGCTTCAGAGGATGCGCCAAGAAATCTATTTAAAGATTAGAGGTGTGAGGTATGTATATTGGAGATTTCGAAATAACATTAAGAGAGGTTTTAGTAAGTATAGCAATAACTTTAATACTAGTAGGATTAGGATTCCTTATATCTGGAGGAATAAAAAATAGCATAAATGAAAGTAATGAGAAATATTACAAATCTCTAAAAATAAATAATGATGAAGATATGTTTAAATATGCAATAAAAACTGATGTAGGATATACATTGGCTCAGGGAAAAGTGCAAGCTGTAAATGGTGTAGAAATTAGCGATATCGAAGGAAAATATTTTAAAATAAGAAAAGTAAAAGAAAAATACACACAACATTTTAGGACAGTAGAACATACAAGAACAAAATCAGATGGAACGACAGAGACATATTATACAACAGAAGAATACTGGACATGGGATTATGCTGGAGAAGAAGAATTTCATACTGAAAAATTTAATTTCTTAGGTGTGGAATTTAGTTATGGAACTATCAATTTTCATAATGAAAGCCACACTAAAACAAAAAGTGGAGAATATTATATAAGATATCAATATTACACAACACCATTTGAATTTGAAGGAACATTATTTACATATATACAAAACAATACCATAAATCAAAACAATTTTTCAAATAATACTACAATAGAGAACATAATCAAAAACAAAGAAAACGAAGCTAGTACAGGGAATACAATATTTTGGATAATATGGATTATGATCATATGTTTTATTGATTTTGGATATATAAGTTTAGAAAACAAATATTTAGAAGAGTAGGAGGACAAGCCTATGATGACAAATGAAGAAGTAAAGAAAGAAATAATAAAAGCATTATGCAAATTAGCAAATGTAGACTGTAAAACAAAAGATGAAAGACAAAAAGGAATAAATGCAAAGAAAGTACATGAAACATATAATTTACTAGATGAATTAAAGAATAAATTATAAGGAGGGTAACAAATGACAAAAGAAAATTTAATTATAAATCTAAAAGAATATAAAGAGAATATTGCTAGATTGAAATTAAGAAGAAGAGAAAAGAAAAAATATGAAAGAAGATTAAAACAATATAGGAGTATAGAAACATCTGTTACAGGATGTTTAGGTCAAAATAGTGATATACATAGTAAAAATCAAATAAGTAATAAAGTTGAAAAAGCAGCATTAGAGACTATAGAAATAAATGAGAAGGAAATAAGAGAAGCGGAAGAAAGAATAAAAGAACTAACAAAAGAGATTGAAGATTTAGAGGATAAAGTACAAGAAACATCTATAAGATTATCAGCACTAAAATACAGAGAAAAAGAAATGTTATATGCATTTTATGTAGAAGGACGAAGCTATGAAGATATAGGAAATAATTTATATTTTAGATTATTTAATCAAACAAGAGAAGTAGGTGCAATAAGAAAAATAATCGAGAGAGCAACAGAAAAAATGTTAAAATTATAAAATGTCACACTTTTTTATCACTTTTTTACCTTGTTTTGATAAAAATAATTATAGTATAATTATAATAGCTAGAAAAGTTTATAGAAACGATCTAGTAAAAATTAAATAAAAATGGTCTCATACAAAAAAGAGTTGATTAGCCAAGTGCAGTCAGCTCTTTTTTATGCTCGAGTTTATGAAAAAGTCGAGCGTTAAATTGAATATTAGCAATGCTAGATAAGTTAATATATAGTTCATTGTTGAACTCCTTTCGTTTTATATATAATTGCAAGTTGCTGATTGGAGCCGATTCTAGTTAAGGCTAAATGCTAAGGATAGAAAGGCAGCTATCACGCCAAGCTTTAGAGTGAGGTCTTAAAAGAGATGTAGGGTACGCCGTCCTACTAGCATTACATATTACAGAATAGTGAAATGGTATCACAACGGGTTTTGGCTCCGTTATTCTTA
>OCVV012842280.1_pt1 | contig 13096 bp, 7 predicted proteins | sample 1539721 | NCBI WGS metagenome assembly OCVV01 (sample SAMN02144230, study PRJEB22623) | gut metagenome | biome: sheep rumen | host: Ovis aries | place: New Zealand
CGGATCTTGCGGGTGCGAGCGTTGGCCATAGAAATCACGCTGCGAATCTTGTTCTGGAATTCCGTGGTGTTGGCCTGTGCGGTACGTTCAAACTGCTGCGGGATCACAGAGCGGTAGCTTGGATACGGCCCTTCGTAAAGCTTCGAGATGACCTGGATAGAACCCGTGTTGAAGAGAATGTGCGTTGCAGAGGTGCGGACTTCAACCGTGGAGTCGCCCTTTGCCATGTGCAGGATGTACTGCAAAGCCTTGTGCGGGATGATGACACCGTTCGAAAGTTCTGCGCCTTCCTGGTCGATTGCAGCGCGGCCCAAGCGGTGACCGTCTGTTGCGACCATGGAAATCTTTCCGTCCTTTGCTTCGAGGAACACACCGTTCAAGCTCAAGCGAGTGGAGTCGGTAGAAGTGGCGAACAAAGTCTTTTCGGCGAGGAATGCAAGTTCACTTGCGGCGATGTTCAACGTTTCGCCATTTTCGATTTCCGGGAACGGCGGGAAGTCGTTCGCATCAAAGCCGATGATGCTTGCCTTACCGCGTTCGCTCCACTGGATCTTGACCAAGTAATCCTGTGCGTCAAAAGTGATGTTCGTGATGCTCGGGTCCACGAGGCTCTTCACCTGATCGAACAGCTTGCGTGCGTTGATGACGACTGCGCCATCACGTTCGCCCTGCACTTCCACCTTGACCCTGATACCGAGGTCGAGGTCAGTTGCGCTTACTTCGAGGAAGTTGCCTTCGAGGCGGAGCGAAAAGTTGTTGAGGATCTGGATGGTGGACTTGTTCGGAACGGCGCTAATTGCCGCTTGCAGGGCTTCCTGCAAAACATTCTTCTGAATAGTAAACTTCATGAATTAGCCTCTCTGGATGAGCATTGTTCCTACGAAAAATACAACGACGATGACAGCGAGGAGCACGATGACTCGTTTATCCAGCGTGTTTGACTTCTTTGGGACGAATTTTTTGACGTTTTGCTTTGCTCTTCTGCGATCGCTGCGACTCATAGAAAAATCTCCATTGTTTTATATCGAAAAATCTACTATTTTAAAGGCAGGTCGAAAGGATTTATGAACGAAAAAACTCTAAATAAGCTGAAAAATACGGCTAAGGGCTGTGCATCCAACGTGCTTTCGCGTGTCGAGCTGTCTATGGTGCAGTCTAAGCTCAAAAACAAGTTCCAGTTGCTCGGACAAAAGGTCTATGAGGCCATTCAGGAAGGCCGTCTGGATTCCATCAAGGATGACGCTATGGCTGTCGAAGCGGTGGGCGCCATCTTCGAAATTAAAAAGCAAGTTGCAGAACTCGAACAGAAATTGAACAAGGCTGAAGGTTCTAGTGAAAAAGCTTGAGGTCCATCTTTATCCGAACAAGGAATCGCGCGGAAAAACGGTCACTTTTTCCGTGAGAAGAGCTATTATTTACTTTGTTATAACTATTTGTGCGATTCTAGGATTCATCTTGTTCTCGCCGGTGCAAATCGTGGAGAACTTGTCTAATGGCAACCTGATGGATGTCTATCACCAGAATTCGGTGATTAAGGATGAAATCAAGAAAATCCGTACCGTAGTCGATACGACGATTTTGAAGATTGAAGAGACGCGTGTTGTTCGCGATAGTACGCTCAAATTGGGTGGTCTTGGCTTTACGATCGAAAATACATTTGAGGATGAGGCTCCGAAAAAGAATTTGCATGCGATGCGATCGACGTTCCGTAAGACGCTGAACAAGCTTGAGGCTGATTCTGCGCTTGCGGCGCGTGTTCCTGTTTTGCATCCGCTCAAGAACCATCACGATATCAAGGCTCGTTTTGAAATGGTTTTCGATGCGTTCACGGATCAGGAACTCCCGCATCGTGGAGTGGACTTTTTGGCCGCCGAAGGCGATACAGTTTATGCACCGGGCGCCGGTGAAGTTGTCGAAATTCGCAAGCATCGTGGTTTTGGACTTTCGATGAAGATTGAGCACATGGAACATGTAAAGACGTTCTATGCGCATCTTGGAGAAACGCTAGTCAAAAAGGGCGATGATGTTCGCCGTGGCGACCCGATTGCTCTCATAGGCAAGAGCGGACTCCAGTCGAGTCTTGGGCTCCATTACGAAATCCGCGTGAACGGCGTTCCCGTCAACCCTGAGGATTACTTTATTACAAAATAGCCGTTAGTCATTGGTTATTAGTTGTGATTCGAGGTTCCGTATTAATGGCTTGGATCAAATCGGTCGTAAATGAATCCTTCGGTAGTTTTAACCATATCATCGTAATTGTAATAAATATTGCCGTCGTTGCATTTAAAGATTATATACTTATAAAATGTTTCGTAACAGAAACCTAGAGAACATTTTGTCTCGAATTCAATTTTGTAAATATGTTTGCAGTATATTGTAGTGTCTCTTTCTAAAATGTAAGGATATGTTGTACTAGTATCTGCCCGAAAAATGATATCTTCTTCAGAAATACTATTTTCATAAGCATAGTGAACAATGAAATTTCCATCTAAGGTAATGTTTACGTTGTTTGGGAGCATGCTTCCGTCATCGCATTTAAAAATAGGGATTGTTTTATTGTAAGAAAATATTGAATCTTTACAGTGAATAGTGGGATGGATTTTTAGAGTATATGGATATTCATCATTTATGCTTGAAGATGATTCGATGTCTTCAGGATGAATTGTCTGAGTTGTGAAAAAATCAGAATTCTTTTCACAGGATGTAAAGAAAATTATGGTAAATTCCAATAATACTATACTCACGTTTTTTGAAAACACAATGTACCTCATTTTCTTGTACGACTTGCGAGATATAGAAAAAAAATAGATCTAAACTATACCAACTAACCTCTAACCCCTCAATATCCCCCTACATTTCCCCTTCTCTCGTCTCTCGTCTCTCGTCTCAAGTCTTCCTACTTATTATATTTATGGTCCCCAGGCTCTGCTTTGCAGGCGGGCGGTACTTTCCGTCAAGAAACATCGGGAGCTCGGATGCGGTCCATACTTTTGGACTGGTCTTGGGGATATCTATCAAGTTTTGCTTTACCCTTTAGGAGTTTTAATGGCAAATAAGTGTAAGCGCGGAATCTTGATTAGCAAAACACCGTACGAAAAGCGCATCGCAATCATGGAAGATGGCGAACTTGCGGAATTGGTTGTTGAAGGTGTTTCCTCTAATCGAGTTCTGGGCAATATTTATAAGGGTGTCGTTCAGAAGGTGCTCCCCGCACTCAAGGCGGCATTCATTGACATTGGTCTTGAGAAGGCAGGCTTTTTGCATCAGGAAGACGCCATGGACCGCAACGAACTGTTGCGCCGCGAATATGGTGACGACGATGACGAAGGCGATGCCTCCAAGGAAATTTCGATCGACGAAATTCTCCAGGAAGGCCAAGAAATCATGGTGCAGGTGGTCAAGGAACCGATTAGCACCAAGGGTGCTCGTTTGACGACACACTTGAGCTTTGCTGGCCGTTTCCTGGTCTGCATGCCGGGTACAAATTTCGTCGGCGTCTCGAAGCGTGAACGCGATCCGGTCAAGCGCCGCGAGTTCAAGAAGGTCGTACGCCGCCTCAAGGGCCGCGACGTGGGCTACATCGTCCGCACCAACGGCCTCAACGAATCCGAATTCGAAATCAACAAGCAGATGCGCGAACTCGAAAGCAAGTGGGAACAGACGAAGTACAACTTCGAAACCATGCCGCCCGAGACCTGCATCTACGAAGAATCCGATTCCATCGAACAGACGGTTCGCGAATACTTCGGCGACAACACGGACTACGTGTATATCGATAACCGCGACGAGTACTTTGCTCTCCGCGATTACCTGAAGGTTCTCTCTCCGGATAAGCTCGACAAGGTCAAACTCTGGAGCTCCAGCGAAAGCTTGTTCGAATACTTCAAGATTGAAAACGACTACGCTCGCTCCTTGCAGCGTCAGGTCCCGCTTCCGCGCGGTGGCAACCTCGTCATCGAACAGACCGAGGCTCTCGTCTCTATCGACGTGAACACCGGTCCTAAGGTTCATGGCAAGGACCAGGGCAAGATCATTCTCGAGACAAACCTCGATGCTTGCCACGAAATCGCAAAGCAGCTGCGCCTCCGCGATGTGGGCGGCCTCATCATCATCGACTTCATTGATATGGAAACCGATGAAGACCGCGAAGCCGTCTATCAGGAATTCCGCAAGGCAATCCGCCGCGACAAGGCTCCGATCAGCCCGGCCCCGATTAGCCAGTTCGGCCTCATGGAAGTCACCCGTAAGCGCGTCCGCGTGAACCTGATGACCGAAAAGACCGAATGCTGCCCGGTTTGCAACGGCAGTGGCCGCATCGCAACGCTCGAATCGACGCTCGGCATGATCGACCGCTGGCTCGCCCGCGCACACACCAAGGGCCGCCTCCGCGAAGTGACCCTCGTCGTGAGCGCCCCGGTCATCGATGTGCTTTGCAAGGACTTGAACCGTATGTTCAACTATCTGGAATACAAGCATAACATCAAGATTTCCCTCGTGGAAGATGAATATGCACACATCAACCAGTTCTGGATGTACGACAAGTCGGGCGAAGACATCACGGACCTGTACAACTTCGCATAAGTTGTCCCCGCGATTCTTGCAATGGCATTAGCGTGTTAAACGCAAAAAGTCCCGGTTCTGCCGGGACTTTTTTTGCATTGTCATTCCCGCCTACCTGTCCTCGCTTGACGGGGACGAGCGGGCGGACAGCACTTGGAACTTTGTTCCATAGTGCGCATGGCCACCTTTAGGTGGGAATCTCCCTTTTAGCACTTATTCTTAAAATTCCGTATAAAAAAAGACGCCTGCGTTGCAGGCGCCTTTTAGAGAGAACGAAACTTTATTCATTCAAGTCGATGGTAAAGCCCTTGGTCTTTCCGTGACGCACACCCCAGATGAAGTCTTGCGTGCGGTCTGCCTTCGTAGACCTACCGATTCTAATCTTGTATGTAAGTCTTGCAATGTAAACGCCCGTGCCAACGAGTCTGCCTTTCTTCGATCTCATATTCCAGGCGAGGAATATCTTGCCGTCCTTATCATCGTCAAGGCAGTTGCCATTGTAGAGCGTATCGACGCATGTGAGCACGCCGGAGGTATTGTTCACGAATACGCCGAGGCTTGTAAAGTACTGTGTCTTGTATTCGAGAACCGTAAGCTTGGCGTATTCTCTCGTTATTTTTTCAATGACGGAGGTGTTGCCGTTTGCAATACCGGTGACGTCGTTTGCGGTGATAATGCCATCCAAGTAGGCGGTGACGATTTCAGGTCCGAGATTGTACATCTTGTTGGCCTGATCGAGGCTTATCTGGTTGGTTTGCACTTCTGTGAGGATTGTTTCAAGGTTCTTGCCGTTATTTTCAATGTTCTTGGCATTGACGTTCTTGATGGCCGATTCAAGAGCAGAAACTTCGTCTTTCACGAGACTTGAGAGGCTTAGGTCGCCAAGATAATGCCCTTGGGCGCCGTAAGATTCTGCCACTTCCTTAGCCGTCATCGGCTTGTCTTCTTGTACGATCTTCGGAACGGTCGGATTCGGGTTCTTGATAATCGACTTGGAGGAGTCGGATTCGCCAATGGTTACGACCGGAGCGCTTGTGATGACCACATTCTGTTCACCGGAGATTCGGACGAACGGATTGTTGTCAGGCGTGCTTCTGTGCAGAAGGTCTGTGTGGACGCCCGGGACGAGCTTGATGGAGTCGCCCATGACCGGGATGTTTGCCTTGTCGTTTGTCGTGCTTCTGAAGATGAGCTTCCATTTAGCCTTGTTTTCTTTGGCAACGAGATCCGGGACAATATCGGTTCTGACTGAACTTGTCTGCTTGAAGTAGTAGATAAAGAATCTTGAAGCATCATCGTTTTCGCAATCGAGCCCTTCACTGAATGTCAGGGAGAGGACTGTCGAACCGTCATTGCTGTAAGCGATATCTGCTGATGTGATGACGGGGCCGATGGAGTCCGTTACGTCGCTTGTGAGGCTGATGGTCGTCGGAACTCCGCCTTCAGAATACTTCCAGAACGGCGTAATCTTTCCGCTATAGACGTTGTCTGCACCACCGGTAAACGGCATGATTCCGAAACCGCCATCCGTGGTAATCGCCATGGAGCTGTCAAAGTCGTTCGTTGAGACTCCGCTGATGATTGTTGGGAACTGTTCGCCAAATTCCAAATGCACTGAATCCATATGGATGATGTTCTGGTCTAGCGTTCCGATCGGCTTGGATAGCTTGGCGTAGACGCTGTCGCCGCGACCGTCGCCATTCCTGTCGAAGATGCTTGCGTAAACCACTTGCGGTACAGGCGGTTCCCTGAACGAAATGTTACTCCAGACGGCTTGCTGTGTTCCATCCGTGCTGCTTACGACGAGTGTCACGTTTATAGCCGGTGCCGACGCCTTGATGTAGAAAGTTCCTTTTCCGTTCTTGAGCGTTATGGCGTTTATCTTGTTGCCGTTTTCGTCGCAGGGGTTTACCGCAACGTTATTTGTGGCGATATAAACGATGTCGTCAAACGTTGCCCAATCTTCAAGGAACGAGACGTTGACTTCGTAACGCGTATTCACCCACTTGCCGAGCGTGTCGATGTTGCCGTCTACGTTGTTTCCGATGAGTGTCCATTTGCCTTGGGCATCAACGCGGGCGTAGTTGATTGTGGGCGAGCCGTAGTTATCGATGGTGAAAGTAATTTCTTCGTACTGGGTTTCGTCGCTCTGTAAGGAGAATCGCAATATGTAAGATCCCGGCGGGAGTGTACGCATTTGCTGGATTGTCGTCGTATTGATGGTAAATCCTGTATAGCCTGGCTTGATAGTGATGCCGCCAAACCAGGTGCCTACGCTATCGAGTGCAACGCCTTCGGCATAAGCTCCACTACCGATCAAGGTAAAGTTCGAAGGAGCTGCGACCGTGTCTGTCGTCGTGGCGCCGGAGAAGTCGCAAGAGAGGGCTTGCTTGCTCACGCGCTGGTAAATTTCGTAGTTGATTAGTCCTGTTTCAGAAAGGTCCTTAGCGAGAATGCTTGTTTCGGTCTTCAGGTCGATGGACGTTCTCATCATGAAGTTGGACTGGGTTGTATGGCGTTCGGCATAGAAGATGTGGAACGGATAGTTGACACCTTCTTGAAGTCCGAGCGTGTCGAGGTCTACTGCGCCAAAGACCTTCGTGTGCTGGCCACCGATATCCACAACGAGGCGGTTGTTGATGAACACCCACACGTCGTCGTCACCGTTGAATTCAAAGTACTGGCCCGGAATGTATTCGAACGTGGCCTGAATCTTCATGGTGAAACCGAAATTGTGTCTTTTGTTGCCTTTGCCAGAAAGGTTATCGAAGTAGGGGTTCTTGAGGGTCTTTTCGGCATCGAGGTATTCGAAATCATCGATCAAGAAGAGCCCGCCTTCAGTGCTATTGTCGTCTTTTTGGCCGAGCCAGAGGCCGTCATTCTGGAGTTGCAATTCGATAGAACGGCAGGTGGCGTTGGTGTACGGAACGCCGTTTTTAGTGGTGATGACTTCTGGCAAGAACCATTGAGCGAGATGTGTTGTAATCTTGCAATTTTCTGGGAAGGGATCGGCTGGTACGGGTACGCCATTGGGACCAAGGTATTCTTGAACCATTCCTCTGGTATGTTGTGCGCATCCGCTGGAACCGAAGTCCGCACTCACGCCGTTGGCGGGGTCGCCGTTTTTGCCTTCTCCATCGCCATCGCCCTTTGAGCCATGGAGCCAGTCAAACATCATCACAGGGAGGGTCTTGGTGGGGCAATCGCCTAAAACGCCCGGGTACTTGGTGTAAACTGTTGTTGCGGTCCCGATTTCCTTGCCAGCCTTGACCCAGATGGTATCGGCTTCGGCAGCGGCTGCATCAAGCGAAAGCAAAGTGCTTTGTTCGATAGGTTGTGTCTTGGAGGTATAATGATAGTCTGTGACGTATTCGGATCCGAGAGTCTGCTTGAAATAGACTTGGAACGAACCTTCGGGCGGAGCAACTCTGGATTCGAACCATCCACAGTAATTCTTGATAGAGGACATCGTATCAGATTTGCCGCCTGCGATGTAGAGAATGGCGTTCGTGTTTGTCCAGGGGACAAAGAAGCGGATTACTTTATACTTCGTCTGTTGTGTCGGTCTGTCGGGTGTCTGCGTGCCGGGGCCATCGTTGCCCGGAGTGGTTGTTGATGTGTTGTCTATGCCGTTAGCCTGTGTAACGACTTTGTTTTTGCCAATAGTGATGGTGAAGTCGCTTTCGACAGGTTCTGCGCTAGCCAATGGCGAAATGCTGCCAATGGCAGTGCTCGCTCTGCAGGTGCCCCCCGTGTAAAAGGTCAATGTCGGTTCGGTGGCGGCATCCATTGTTGCCTTGACGCTGAAAGAACCGTTTCTTTCGCGGGTGAGCTGAGTGCATCTGCTAGATGAACTGACTCCGTCCACCGTTTTTTCTAAAATGACATAAAGACGCGTTGCAGGCGTATTGGACCTTTCGTCTTTGACAAGAATGTTGTAATCGGCAGCTATCGAGAAAACTGCTGCCCATAAGAGTACGAAAACTAAACTGAAGACAATATTTTTACACCGCATCCACGACTCCCGGAAGATATTACCCTAATAGAAAATACATTCAATATTGTGATATTTATCAATTTTTTTTTGCCTATTTGTAAAATAAATTGCGAAAACAGCAACACCCGCTCGAGGAGCGGGTGACTAGGGAAAAAAGTTCCGATTTTTTTGGGGGGGTGTTATCTAAATTCGATATCGAAAACGGTGATTTGGCCGTGGCGGATGCCCCAGAGGAAGTCCTGCGTGCGCTTGGTGATCCTCTTGCCGTTCACGATGAGTCGGATTTCGAGGCGGGCGATGTAAACGCCTGTGCCTACGAGGCGCTCTTTCTTGTCGCGGGAGTTCCAGGCGAGGAACAGGTGCCCTTCGTTACCGAGGCAGTTTTCGGCGCCATCCGTCTTGAAGATGTCGTCATTGCAAGCGATTTTGCCTTCGTCCCTGTTCACGAAATGTCCGAGGCTAGTATAATAAATTGTCTTGTAGCTGAGTTCTGTCTTGTCGGCCATGGATTCGGCGATGGTCTTGACGTCTTCATCGGTTCCGTGCATGTAGTTGTGCAGGTTATCCTTGTTTAAAAGGCCATTGTTATGGGCGTTGATGATGACATCGCTGATACCGAATCTGCTCTTGGCTTCCTTATACGAAATTTCGCCTTTATCCAGCATAGAAATGATCGTTTCAAGCGAAACGGAGGTGGATGGGCTTCCGTTCTGGGTGGCGACCTTGTCTTCGAACATGGTGGCGGTCTTTACGACTTTCACGATTTCGCTGATTTCGTTTTCGACGAGTTCAGACATGTTCATATCGCCGAGATAGTGACCCTGCGTGCCGTAGATTTCGCCAACCTGTTTTGCTGTGAGCGGCTTGTCGCTCTTTACGATGATGGGGACAGTCGGCTTTTTGCTATTGACGATTTCGCGAGTCTTGTCAAAGTTTGGCGAGTTCTTGTCCATGGTGACGACGGCGGGGCTTGTCACGGTGATTCTCTGTTCGCCAGTGATGCGGACCCAGGGATTCAAGTCATGGGCCGGGATGCCGATCAGGTCTGTGGCGAGCCCACCTTCTGAAGGCGGCCTGATACGAATCGAGTCACCGACGATGGGGAGGATGTCCGTCAAGGCTTTCTTGGCAAAAATGAGCTTCCAGCGGTTTGCGGGGACCGTTGCCACGTATTCGGCGTCATTGACTATGGTGGAGAAAGAACCGCTACCATAGCTGCGGTAACCAAACAAGCTCGAGCTTGCGTTTTCGGCGCTAAGGCCTTCGCTGAACGTGAGTGTGAGCTGCGTCTTGCCGTCGTTAGTGTAGGCAATTTCTGCGGCGAGGATGATGGGGCCGATTCCGTCACCGAGGAGACCGTCCACGGCGAAATTCGATACGGTGTGATCTTCGGGATTCGTGTAAGTGTATTGCGCGGTAATCTTTCCGGAGTAAGGCGCTGTGGCACCACCTGTAGAAATGGCGGTGCTGAATCCGTCGCCAGCGGCAGCGAATGAAAGTTCACGGGCGCCTTCTGCATAATTTACAGGGGCGAGTTCATAGTGCGTAAGCCCGAATGTGAATGAAATGGAATTGAGGACACTATTGCCACCGAGTGGCTTGTTGAAGCTCACCCAGACGCTATCGCCGCGACCGTCACCGTTCCTGTCGAAAATAAATGCGGTTTCGATTTGCGGGACAGGCGGTTCGGCAATATTGATATTTGTCCAGTTGATGCTCTTGTTCTTAGCGGCTGCGGTAGAAACGGTAAGTGTGCCGTTTACGATTGCGCCTGTCGCCTTGACAAAGAATGTGTTTTTGCCATCGATAAGCGTGAACTCGTTGTTCGGGAGCGGGGTACCCAAAGAGTCGCACGGAATGAGCTTAGGATCGGATGTTGTAACTATGGCAGATATTCCGGTGTAGCTCGATGCCCATTCTTCGACGTAAGAAACATTGATGGGGTAAATGCGGCCTGCCCAGAGCTTTTCTGCCTTATTCAAGTTGATGGGGAGCGTGTCGCTGCTGATATCGCGGCTAATTTCGTTTCCAAACGGCTTCCAGTACTTGTCGAGGCAGAGCGTGTCTTTTTCGATGACATCGGCAATGAAGCAGTAGCTGGAGTCGATGATATTTGCAAAGGCAATATTCGGAAGTTCCGTCGGCGGGATGGTGAAGTAAACATCCTTGTATTCCTTCGGATTGTTCTTGAGGAAAACGCGAACGTAGTAGGTTCCCGGCGGGAGTGCCTGTGTCAGGGAAATGCGCTTCGTGTTAATGGTGAGTAATGTGAAGTTGTTAGAAATCGTGATGCCGCCGTAGTAAGCCGTGTCGAGCTTGCTCAAGGCGATACCTGTCATCGGCAGGCTCTTTCCAAACAACGTAAAGTTCGAGGGGCCGCGTTCCGTGCGCTTTGTTTCCGAGTTTGCGGAGAAGTCGCAGGCGAGCGTCTTTTCGCGGATGTTCTGCCACACTTCTTTCTTGATGAGCGTCGAATCCGTCGAATGGTCGGCGAGGAACATGCTGGATTCCACCTTCAAATCGATAGACGTTCTCATCATGAAGTTCGATTGCGTGCGCTTGCGTTCGGCATAGAAAATGTGAAACGGATAAGTTTCGCCCGGAGTAAGTCCGAGGTCGTCGAGATTGACGGACTTCTTGACTTTCTTGTGTTGGCCACCGATATCTACGACGAGCTTGTTGTTGATGAATACCCACACATCGTCATCGCCGTTAAATTCGAAGTACTGTCCCTTGACGTAGACGAATTCGGCTTGAATCTTCATGGCGAAGCCGTAGTTGTGATGACCGGGGATGTCGTTTCCGCCGGCGATGGAGTCGTAGTGCGGGTTTTCGATGGTGTGTGCGCTATCGAGCCACTGGAAGTCATCAAGCAAGAATAGACCGTGTTCGGGGCTTTCGTCATCCTTTTGTCCGAGCCAGAAGCCGTCATCGGTGAGCGTAAGTTCGAGGTCGCGGCAGGTGACGTTCGTGTAGGTGTTTACTCCGTCGCTGTAAATGACTTCGGGGAGGAACCAGCTATTGAGGTGTGAGGAGTTCTTGCAGCCACTGGGGAAGTTCTTGGCCATCACGGGGACGCCGTTTGCGCCGAGTTGCTTTTCGACCATTCCTGTCATCGGGGAGCCTTCGCAACCGCCCTGGCCAAAGTCTTCGTTCGTTCCTGTGCCATACATGGGGACGCCACGGATGTCAAAACCTGTGCGGCCTGCACCGGCCTTGGGGTCGTAGAGCCCGTACTTGGTACCGTCGGAGTTCACGGAGCCGTCATACCAGTCGAACATCATCACAGGGAGAATCTTCGGGAGGCATTCGCCGAGAACGCCCGGATAGCTTGTATGCACTTCGGGGGCGCCGTACTGGTAAGCGAGAATCCAAACGGTGTCGCTTATAGCAAGGGCTGAATCCAAGTTGATCGGTGTGACGGTAGATTCGTCTTCGGTGGTGCCGTCGGCGCCGATAAACGTTGTACCAATCGTCTGCTTAAAGTAAACGTTAGCGGTGGAGGGCTTTGAAAGCTTTGCCTCGAACCAGCCGCAGTATGTGGGGAGTGTGGTCATGTAACTTTCAGCGCCGTTCATGAAAATGATGGCGTTGGTGTTGGTCCATGGCGTTAAGAGGCGTATATGCTTCTTAGGTTTGACCGCGACCACTGGTTTAGTGTCGGAAATCGTCAGCGTCTTGTCTTCGTTGATGACAATCCAGACTTCCTGCTTTACGATGTTTGTCGCATCTGTGACGTTTTCCTTGTACCCCGGGAAAAGTTCGCCCAATAGCGGTTTGTTGTCAGGACTTAAGTCTATGCGGCATGTGTTGCCGCTACAGCCCAGTCCGAACTGAAGTCTGCGAGTATCTTTCTTGCCGTTAGCAAGACGCTCGTTGGTGAATTCGATGGTAAAAGTACCATCTTCGTTTTTTTCAACGGCCTTGTACACGAAATTGCTTTCGTTATCGGCATAGTACAAGACGTTGCCTTCTTCGTAAATGATGTGTGCAACAGCAACCGTCTGCGCAAGCGCGTAGGCACTGAAAATCGCCAAACACACCAAAACCCTGTAAAAAAGTCCACTGATCCTCATCCGTGACTCCTAAGTATTTATTCCCCTATCCCACAGTGTTTTCCCATACACTTTCAAGCCCAAAGATAACAATAAAATTATGTTGTCAATAGAGTTTATGAAAGTATTACATCGGAAAATGCGCTAATTTGTGAAAGATTTTGACGTTGTAAACTAAAATAAACGTATTGGCTGTTAGTCATTAGTTGTTGGTCAATAGTTATTAGAAAAAGCCCCTGCCCGCAGGGCAAAAAAATCCTACCTTTACACTCGTAAATTCAAAATTGGAGATTAAAATGAATCGTGTTTACCTAGTTGCCACGGCTGCCTCCAACATGGAAGCCAAAGTCCAGGAACTTGTCGACGCCGTTACCAAGGCGGGCCTCATTGCTACAGTCTACAAGCCGCTCGAAGTTTTCAATGCTGCCGATAGCGTTGCTGAAATCAAGGCCGGCAAGTCTGCCGTGCTCATGGAAAAGATTTG
>OCVV011294103.1_pt1 | contig 13091 bp, 14 predicted proteins | sample 1539721 | NCBI WGS metagenome assembly OCVV01 (sample SAMN02144230, study PRJEB22623) | gut metagenome | biome: sheep rumen | host: Ovis aries | place: New Zealand
TCTCCAGTCCCCCATTTTTCTGCCGGCTTTCTTTATGGCGTTCAGTTCCGCATGAGAAAGAGTGTTTTTATCCGTATTTCTTCTATTATATCCCCGGGCAATGATCTGTCCGTCATGTACTATAACGCATCCGATAGGCACCTCCATGAGCTTCTCTGCCTTCCGTGCCTGGCGGATCGCCTCCCTCATAAACTTTTCATCAGGTGTCTGCACCTTTATCACCTCGTCATATTATTACTGCTTGTCATAACCCGCTGCTTAAGACGCGGGGCTTCTCATAGCTCGCCGCTTAAGACGCGTGGCTTCTCATAACCCGCCGCTTAAGACGCAGGGCTTGTCATAACCCGCGCTTAAAAAGCGGGGCTTGTCACACTGAGATCAAAATGCTTCAGATCCCCAGAACGGTATGTATGGCCCATGCAACGCCGTCCTTATCTGCGGATGGCGCAATAACATCTGCGATCCGGAGGCATTTTTCATCTCCGTTTGCCATCGCCACGCCTATCCCGCTCGTCTGCAGCATGTCCATATCGTTCTCGGCGTCTCCCAAAGCCATGATCCTGGAGCAGTCTATCTCCAGTTTTTCTGCCAGGAATTCCATCCCTGTGTGCTTACCGGCAGAAGGATGGGACAGTTCTATCCGATTCTTCACAGAAGATGTGATATATACCTCTGAATCCATTTCTCTGAAAGCCCGGATCATTTTTGTTCTCAATGCCGGATCGCCTATGACAAAATCGATCCCCGTCAGCCGCCCGGAATTCTTCATTATAAACCTTCTGATATCTGTGACTGCCGTCCGGCTGTTCTGAACATACGACCGCACCGATGCTTTCGCTCCAAACAAAGCCGGATCATCCCAGTATTCCCGGCAGGCGTAAGGAACTCCATCCATAAATACCTCGCATCCTACGCCTTCATTGTTCCAAAATCTCTCCGACGTTTTCAAAATATCATTCGTCATTTCTTCCGTCAGACTGATTTCATGGAGCATCTCTCCCGAACGCAGGTCATATATTGCCGTTCCGTTGGAAGTGATCGCGTACCGGATCCCCGGGACGGAAACGACTGATCTTTCCAGCGCCGCAAAAGGCCGGCCTGTTGCAATGACCACCTCTATCCCTGCTTTAATCGCGGCCGTGAGGGCCTCCTTATTCTTTTCACTGACGGGCGCGCCGTTATGAATGACTGTCCCGTCCAGATCTGTCACGATTGCGTCTATCCTCCGCAGTACTATTTTATCCCGCCTTCCGGAACAAACGCAGAGAAGATACTCCTTGCGCAGTTCTTGCATATTAAGATCATCTTCCCAAAAAGGAACTGCCTCAGCTCCCGCATCCCCGGTACAGATATTCTCACCGGCGGCACAGATATCTCTGACAGTCCTTACATGATACCAGACGTCCCCGCACTCCCAGACAAGCATTTCATTTTCCGAAACAGGATATTCATCCGTCTCAGCGTTGTCTGTTCTTCCGCCGGATCCGAACATCCTTTGAAACCGTTCTTTGGGAAAAAGGTTCTCCGGTATTACGGAAAACGCCGAAAATCCGGCATCTATACCCTCTCCGGTATATTTGACAAAGCTTTCCTTGCATGTCCAGACAAGCATGAAACGCCTCAATATCTCCGCATCTTTACATCCCAGCTTTACAAACTCCACCTCCCGCGGATGAAAAAAACGCTCCGCCAGCCGGAGCTTTCTCCGTGCTTCTCCATGGAGAGGATCTTTTCCGCTCTCTGCCCTTCCAAACGCTTTCTCATCAAAAACCTTCTGAAGGTCCATCCCGATACAGTGATCCGCGAGCGCTACAGCCTCCTGCTTCCCGCTGTCCGAAAAAGAAACCCCTTCTCCGGCGTTTGCGGAAAAAAAAGGCTTACCGGAAGGCGTTTTTTCCACCTTCCAGACCCTTTTTCTCCCGAACCAGTTCTCAGCGCATCTTTCCATTAAAACATTATGAGGTTGTTGATTATCCCAAAAAAGATATACTCCGATCATTTTATCCTTATGGCACCCATTTTTTCCAGATGTTCAGTCAGTTCTCCTGCCCGGAGCTGCGCTTCGTCTATCTCAAACTCTGCCTTCCCGTTTCCCAGACGTTTCAGCAGACAATAGTCCGGCTTTGTATCGTTCCCCTTGTTTGTTCTGCACACACACATAGATACCATACAAAGTCTTCCGGCAAGCCTGCAGCTCCAGCAATCCTTCGGCATTTCCATTTCAAATACAGCTTTCATACAGATCCTTTCCTTTACAGTATGTCCTGACATGCACGATCCTCTCCCTTATTATATCCGCATACCGGGACCAGATCGATTTTTTTCTTGATTTCAAAATACAGATATGTTAGTATTTATGTGCTGTCAAAAAGCAACTGCCGGCGTGTTGGAATTGGTAGACGAGACAGACTCAAAATCTGTTGTCCGCAAGGGCGTGTGGGTTCGAGTCCCACCGCCGGCATATTGAATATCTTTTTATCCGAAGCCTTTTAAGGCTTCTTTTTTTGTTTCACAGGAAATTTCGTCAATTTCCTGTGAAACGAAACCCTCCGGACTGACTTTGTTCATACCCCATCTTCTTCATTATCTCAGCCACAACATCTTCGCAGTCCGGCTGATAACAGAGTATCTCAAATGTGGTATTCCCATCTCTTCCGTATACAGAGCCGCTGTCCGCATCCTCTGTGATCTCAAAATCTTTACCTTCATTGATCACATCCGAAAAGCATTTTTCATTATAAACCTTTTCTGCCGCATCGCGGTCATCATATTCCTGCAGGAACCCGATCATCACCAGTTCCTCGCCGGTATCGCCGCCGGAAGCATCTTCACTTTCGTTTTCTCCATTATCCGAAGAATTCAGGAAATCCTCGATACTGCTGTAGGAAGAAATATCCTCCCCGGCTTTTGCGGCCTCCATATTCTCTTCGGCATTTACGTTTTCATCCTCAGAAATACCCGGTTCTCCGGATACCGTACTGCCGTCACCTTCTTCGCTGAAGACAAAAAACTTTGCTTCCTGATATCCGTCCCCGCTTTTTATTTCATTTACATCAAAGGTGACCTGAAGTTGATCATTTCCCATTGCCTTTTTATATGCATCCTCAATGTCGCTTCCTGAATTTTCGATCAAAGTCTTAAACTCCTGCGCGGTCATGGCCGTCCCGGATCCTGTATCGCTGCCACATCCCGCAGCAGCTGCCAGGGCACAAAGACATGCTGTTATTATCCATATCTTTCTCTTCTTCATATTTCTCTCCTTTTACTATCTTTTCAAGTCCCGCCCGCGAGACTTGAATACGAAAACCAGACGAAAGGCAATCCTCCTCAGCCGGAAAAGGCCGGCACATACTTCTCATCAGTATATGCCGGCACTTTACTGTTCATCATTCAAACATCTTTTTATATTCGGGCGTAATATCCAGTGTCGCAAAGTAATCCTTTGGCGTCTCGGCACGGCGGATCAGTTCGAAGCTTCCATCCTCCTTCAGAAGGATCTCAGCTGACCAGAGTCTTCCGTTATAGTTGTAGCCCATAGAGAAACCATGTGCTCCGGTATCATGGATCACAAGAATATCTCCCTTATCGATTTTCGGAAGCATACGGTCGATCGCGAACTTGTCATTGTTCTCGCAAAGTGAACCTGTCACGTCATACATATGATCACAGGGCTCATTTTCCTTGCCCATGACCGTAATGTGATGATATGCTCCGTACATGGCAGGGCGCATCAGATTTGCAGCGCACGCATCCACGCCTATATATTCTTTATAAATATGTTTTTCATGCATGGCAGTTGTCACCAGGCATCCGTATGGTCCCATCATGTACCGGCCCATTTCAGTACAGAGTCTCACATCACCCATTCCCGCCGGGACAAGTATTTCTTCATAGACTTTTCTGACTCCCTCGCCGATCGCGAGAATATCGTTTCCTTCCTGTTCCGGTCTGTAAGGGATGCCGACACCGCCGGAAAGATTGATAAAAGTAATATGTGCCCCTGTTTCTTTCTGAAGCCGTACCGCCAGTTCAAAAAGAACTCCTGCCAGTTTCGGATAATACTCATTCGTAACCGTATTGCTCGCCAGAAAAGCATGGATGCCGAACTCCTCGGCTCCTTTGGCCTTAAGTATCCTGAAAGCCTCAAAGATCTGCTCTTCCGTCATTCCGTATTTCGCGTCGCCCGGATTGTCCATGATTCCGTTGCTGAGCTGGAACATCCCGCCAGGGTTAAAACGGCAGCTGATCTTTTTTGGAATATACCCGAGAGTCTCCTCCAGAAAATCAATATGAGTGATATCATCGAGGTTGATGACAGCGCCAAGTTCATTTGCTTTCACATATTCCTCTGCCGGTGTAACATTTGAAGAAAACATGATCTTATCGCCGGAAAAGCCCATTGCCTCCGAAAGCATCAGCTCTGTCATTGAGGAACAGTCTGTTCCGCATCCGTACTCCTTCAGGATTCTGATCAGGGCAGGCGTAGGCGTAGCCTTCACCGCAAAATATTCTATAAATCCCGGATTCCAGGAGAACGCCTCTTTTACCTTTGCCGCATTCTCACGGATCCCCTTCTCGTCATAAAGATGAAAAGGGGTTGGATACTGACGGATGATCTCATCAAGTTTCTCTTTTGTTACAAATGGAGTCTTTTTCATTGTATATTACCTTTCGAATTATATTTTTCAGTCGTTGACGCATTAACTCATTAAAGCAAGCATGTGCTTACTGCACATGCTTATGAGTAAACAGGTGTTCCTGACAATACTCGTAATTGCCGTTGCACTTAGAACAGAAACGGAATTCAAGAGCAGGATTACTCTCTGTCTGTCCGCACACTGCACATTTGTGCTTCATAATCTGCCGCGGGCCTGCCCCTCTGGTCTGCTGTCCCCTGTCATTTGACCTGTTGAATAAGTTTCCGCTTCCCATGCCTGCGGCTTTCCTGAATTCTGCTCTTCGCTTACGCTGCTTTCGGTTTCCTCTTCCGGAATATCCCTTAAACAGGAAATAAAAGATCGCCGTAGCCGCCAGCGATGAACCTATAACAATACCTGTCAAAAGAGGCAGTCTGCTTGTAACGATCTCATAGATCAGCAGAACGATATCCGCATACGCCAGATATTTGATCTTCAGCGGAATAATAAACATGAACAGCATCTGCTGCTCAGGAAACGTCATCGCAAATCCAAGGAAAATGGACATACTGATGTAATATGTGGAAATTATCGCGTACCCTGAAGCATCCGCCGCCAGAAAAAGCTCGCTTTCATAAATAAAGTATATGATGAAGGCTCCAATGATCGTAGTGATCAGCCCCAGTAAAATATATACGTTATAGAGGAAATCTCCCCACGTGTTCTCCAGAACGCTGCCCAACTGGTAATAAACGAACAGCATGATGATCGTAAAAATATCCAGTGAATAGCTTGGAGGCATAATGATCCATGTTACCAGGCGCCATACCTGACCATGAAGTATCGCATACGGATTCAATGAAAGCATGCCTATCAGATTAAGATTCACATTTGCCCTCATAAAGATCATCATTGCGTAACCGATCACATAGGTCAGAATAATGTACCGGGTCAGATTCGGAACGGCATATTTGCCGAATTTACGTTCCATTTTGTTTAGAAATCCCATAGATTTTCTCCTTTTTTACAGTTCTAAACATATGCACTACATTATAATATTCCCGTATATATTTTGTCAAAACATTTCTATCCGGCTTACACACGCTATTAATCCGGCTCATGAGCGCTAAACGCTGTATCTCAGTATGAGAAGACCTCTCATTCTTAAGCGGCTGGTTATGCTTTAAGCAGCGGATTTTGTTTTAAGCGGCTGGTTTTGTTTTAAGCAGCGGGTTATGTTTTGCAAGATGCTTCTGCATATGATAAACTAATCGAAACCACGGAAAGCTTGCGGCGGAAAGCCTTTTATTATCATTACCGGCCGCGCTGCAGAAGGATACCGGATGATTTCCATTTCTGCGACCGGAGCAGGAAATCAGTCAGGGCATTAAATATATAAGGAGACATCATGGCAGGATCATCGTTTGGAAATGTTTTTCGTATTACAACCTGGGGAGAATCTCATGGAAAGGGAGTCGGCGTCGTGATAGACGGATGTCCCGCAGGACTATCTTTATGTGAAGAAGATATACAGAAATATCTGGATCGAAGGAAACCGGGACAGAGCCGTTTCACCACCGCAAGAGCGGAATCGGACAAAGCCTCTATTTTATCCGGCGTGTTTAACGGAATGACTACCGGAACGCCCATATCTCTGGCTGTTTATAATCAGGATCAACGCTCCCGGGATTACAGCTTGATCTCGGATACATACCGCCCGGGACATGCTGACTTTGGATTTGACGTCAAATATGGTTTCCGGGATTACCGTGGCGGAGGACGTTCTTCCGGAAGAGAGACAATAGCCCGTGTGGCCGGGGGAGCCGTTGCCATACGTCTCCTGGAGACCCTTGGCATTACCGTCCAGGCATATACAAGGTCCATCGGACCTGTGGAGATCTCCCGCTTCGATCCTTCCGTACTGAATAAAAATCCCCTTTACATGCCTGACGCCGAAGCCGCGGAAAAAGCATCTGCTTATCTGGCGAAATGCATGGAGAGACAGGATTCCAGCGGCGGCGTTATTGAATGCGTGGTCCACCACATGCCTGCCGGCGCGGGAGATCCGGTATTTGAAAAGCTTGACGCAAATCTGGCAAAAGCACTGATGTCCATCGGTGCCGTCAAAGGCGTGGAGATAGGCGACGGATTCTCCGCGGCCAGATCCCGCGGATCCGAAAACAACGATTCTTTCATTATGGGCGATGACGGAAAGATAACAAAGCTGACAAATCATGCCGGGGGCATACTCGGCGGTATCAGCGACGGAACCGATATTCTGATCAGAGCGGCGGTCAAGCCAACTCCATCGATCAGCCGGTCTCAGCAGACCGTAGATCGTTTCGGCTCCGAAAAAGAAATCTCTATCCACGGCCGCCATGATCCAGTGATCGTGCCAAGGGCAGTCGTCGTTGCAGAGACCATGACCGCTATCGTTCTGGCAGACGCCCTTCTTTGCGGAATGAGCGCAAAGATGGAAAATGTCATAAAAATCTGGAAACACTGATTCCCCGAAGAGTTCGTTCCAAAGGAAATGATCGCAATTCTCTATGGCATAAAAAAGAGCTGTCCTTATGAAGCGCCCCGAACTGCATTTCTTTTCGGGAGCGATACATCAGACAGCTCTTTTTTTATATTCAATCAGTATCTGTTTATGCCTGCTGGCCTTTTACCATCTCTGCGAGAGAAGCGAAAGCCTCTTTGTCGTTTACTGCCATATCAGCCAGTACTTTACGATCAAGCTCGATACCTGCTTTTTTAAGTCCATCCATGAAAACGCTGTAGGAAAGACCATTCAGTCTTGCTGCTGCGTTGATACGTGTGATCCACAGCTGACGGAACTGACGTTTTTTCTGTTTACGTCCGGCGTAAGCAGTAGCCTGCGCACGCATAACAGCCTGCTTTGCATATCTGTACTGTTTACTTCTGGCTCCTCTGTATCCTTTAGCTTCTTTTAATACTCTGTTGTGTTTCTTCTTTGCGTTTAATCCGCCTTTAATTCTTGCCATTACTTAATCCTCCTAAAGCTGCCAAATTACAAATATGGCATGATCTTTCTCATTACTCTTGCGTTTGTCTTATCTGTAACGATTGCTTTTCTAAGATTTCTTTTTCTCTTAGTTGTCTTTTTGGTCAAGATATGGCTCTTGTAAGCTTTATGTCTTACTAACTTTCCTGTACCTGTAATTTTAAAACGCTTTGCTGCTGCTCTTTTTGTCTTTACCTTTGGCATGACTAGTCCTCCTTGTTATTTATTCCGTTTTTCGGCTAATACCATCGTAATGCTTCTGCCTTCGATTTTCGGCGCTTTCTCTATCACTGCGATATCAGAAAGCTTCTCGGCAAAATCATCCAGTATCACACGGCTGCTGGCCATATGTGCCATCTCTCTTCCCCGGAAACGAAGCGTAACTTTAACCTTGTCTCCTTTGGAAAGGAACTTTCTCGCCGCACCCGCCTTTGTGTTCAGGTCGTTCTTATCAATATTCGGTGACATACGTACTTCCTTGATGTCAACGATTTTCTGTTTCTTACGAGCCTCTTTCTCTTTTCTGGACTGCTCGTATTTAAACTTACCATAATCGATAATTTTGCATACAGGCGGTTTTGCCCTCGGGGCAATTTTTACCAGATCAAGACCTGCCTCCTGAGCTTTCAGGTAAGCATCCCTTGCGGACATAATTCCCAGCTGTTCTCCATTTTCTCCGACCAGCCGCACTTCTCTGTCGCGGATCTGCTCGTTAATCATCATATCGTTACTAATCTCCGTATACCTCCATATTGATTGCTATGATCTACTAACGTCCTTCCCACGTATGATCTCATTTTTATCACGCTTACATCCGCCGCTCTCAGATCAATCCTCCTGCTTCGAACGCTCTGCGCAAATAAAAAGCGGATAGTCAGACTATCCGCATAAACTCTTACTCAACAGCAGCACACAGAAAACCATACCCCGCAGCCATGATAAAACAGGCTCATGCAGGATATCTCCCTGATATGCTTCCCGATCACTCTGTATGGCTGATATAAAACATACACATACAGATGATCTCTGCCATTATTGACCCGAGACGCCTTATAGCGCTAAGGTGAGAGCGGACACTCTTCTTCCTTTTCAACAGACAATATACTATCATTTTGAAAATATATTGTCAAGCATTAATTAACGCCATCTTATCCGGCTGATAAATAATGTCATTTTTTCTTTTAATTATGCCATCTCATCCTTCTGGTTCCTTGCCTTCATCTTCAGAAGTCCGATCTTCCCGCAGAAGTCAAGTATTTTTTCTTCATTCTCCATGCTTTGCTTTTTCCGCGGATTTACGAGACTTAACGTAGCGCTGACCCGGGGATTACCCGCTGCCTTTCTCAGCTTTAACATGCACTTTTTCGCGTTGCCGCTGCCGCTGCACGCCACGATCGCAACTCTTTTCTGCGACAGATCATTCTCCGCCAGAAATGTCCTAAGAGCCGGCGCAAAACCGGAAGCCCAGACCGGCGTGGCGAGGATCACATAGTCATAATCCTCAACCGATATGTCATATTCTTCGAGCTTTGGTTTCTCCCGGAATATCACGCTCTTCCCTCCTATAATAAACTTCAGAGGTCCGATCATGGGTCTTTTCTTCTTCGGAATAAGTCTTAAGATGTCTGTATCAATTTCTTCCGCGATTTTTCGGGCAACCCAGTCTGTATTACCTTCCAGCGAATAGTAAACCAGTAAAGTTTTCATACATGATCCTCATCAAAGGCGCCTGAGAATCTGATTTCCCAGGAGTCTTCCAAGTTTTTTCAAGACCTGCTTCCTCATCTTTTTTCCATGCTTATTCTTTTCTTTATTTATAGCATCCTTCAGAAAGCTGGTAATTTTACGGCCCACCTTAAAATCTCCCGTGCTATTATTTTATTCCATGCAGGAAACCGAAATGCCCATCGCGTTCGGTCCGATATGACAGCAGAGGCTCATCGAAAGATCATTATAGAACGTATGCGCCTGCGGAAACTCGTTTTTGACCGTCTTATACCACTCTTTTGCTTCTCTTTCATCCGTAAGAGAGCCCGCAGTACCGATAGACAGCCTGCTTTCCGGTATGTCCGGATACTTTTCGCTTATAAAATCGCGGATTCCGCTGATCATACCTGCCTTTGCTTTTTTTAATCCCCGGCATTTTTTCCACACATCAAGCCCGCCGTCATATATCGACAGTACAGGCTTGATATTCAGGATGGAACCGACCGCCGCTTTTGCCGGTGAGATACGTCCGCCTTTCTTCAGATATTCGAACGTATCGACCATTACATACACGATCGTATCCATTGTTTCGCTTTCCAGCTTTTCCCTGATCTCCGACGCCCGAACGCCCCGGTCAGACATTTTTTTCGCCTTTACCACGGCGTCACGCATGTTCGCTGAGACCCTTCTGACATCAGCCACCTGAACCTTTCCGTCATAGTCCTCTGCCAGCATGACGGCGGTATTGCAGGATCCGCTCAGTTTCGAAGACATCGGAATATAAAGGATCTCATCAAAACCCGAATCCAAAACTTCATCCCATATTTGTGTCACATCCCCCGGGGAAGGCTGTGAAGATGAAACATTTTTTCCCGAAGCCTGTGCCTCAAAAAATTCCCCGCGGGTAATATCTACATTTTCAAAATAAGTTGCATCATCAATAATGATCGGCATCGGAACCACAAAAACACCCAGCTTTTTTCCCTTCTCAGGAGAGATTCCGCTGTTGCTGTCCGTAATGATCGCAGTCTTCATATCTGTCATTCACCCTTAATTGTTTATTCCCTGATGTGCAGTCGGACTTCCTTCGCTGAGCGGAAGGAATGTATATCCGTTAGCCTGTCCCCATTTGATCACGTTTTCGATAGCGTTTACCGTATATTCCTTGATATCATGGCACAGGACTACGGACTGGTCATTGGATGCACATCCGTTAATGATATTCTGATAGACCGTTTCGCTGTCAGTCGTTTCTCCGGCGTCTCCGCTGGATACGTTCCAGTCAAAGTATATGTAACCCTTCTGTCCCGCTTCGGCGCTCAGCTCCGACATGATACCGTCTCTGTATTTAGCGCTGATCGTATTTGAGCTGCCTCCCGGGAAACGGAAGAGGTTTGTTCTGCTTCCTGTCTGTTCCTCGATCACATCGTTCATCCTGTCAAAATCTGCCCAGTACGCTTCCGGGGAAGTATAAATAGTCGCGTAATCATGGGTATAAGAATGAATCGCAACTGCGTGGCCTGCCTTGGCCTCTTTTCCGATGATATTCATATAATCGCTGTTTCCGAACTGATTTGTGACAAAAAACGTAACCTTCACATTATACTTGTCAAGAATACTAAGAAGCTGTTCCGTGTATGGTCCCGGTCCGTCGTCAAAGGTAAGATAAATTACATTTTCCGTGATCTCATCCGGCTTTACCACTTTTATGGTTCTTTCCTCTGTGGTGGTATTGCCGTGAGCGTCTGTTACGGTATATGTTCTGGTATAAGTACCTTTCTTACTCGTATCCACCTCGTCTCCGGACACCTGAACGGTTGATGTGATATCTCCGTCCACATCATCCGTGGCGGTAAATTCATCCGTAAACTCTGTTCCAAGAGCGATGGTCATGCTGCTGCCGCCCGAAAGTTCGATCTCCGGTCCGGTACGATCGTCATATACGATCTCCCGCTCGGCCTTTCCTACATTTCCCGAGGAATCAGTAACTGTATAATATACTTTTCCGTCACGTTCCTCGCGGATAACGCTACCTGTCAGATCTCCGTCATATGCGTCAGTGGCAGTGTATCCCTCCTCTGAATACTCCTGACCGACTGTCGTATAGCTTTCCGGGTCTGAAACCAGATCGATCACCGGAGGCGTTGTATCCTGCACAACGACCTGACGCTGCTTTGACGCAGTCAGACCATCATGCTCTGCCGTGTAGGTCAGGGTATATGTGCCCAGCACAGAAGTATCCACTGTTCCTTCCACCCGGACGTCATCTATTCTGGCATCTCTGAAAGGAAGTATCGTACCTGTATACCTGGCCTCGGCTCCCTGCTCTTCATAGTTTCCCTGATATTCTACAGTGACCGTATCCTTTCCTTTCAGTTCGATCACAAGATTATATTTGTTCTTTACATTTACCAATACGCACAGCACCACGATCCCCAGTATTGCCGCAATCCCGAGAAAGATCGACAGCCTCTGCACATAAAGATCCCTGTTTTTCTGCTGTTTACCGTTGTTTCCAAGTTTCCCTGCTGACGACAATGGTGACACCCCTCATTTAAAGATTAATATACTCCCTGTGTATTTTTGCAAAATCATACATTTATATAATACAACTTTTTATATGAAAATCAATCCTCTGGCCGTCTCTTTTATCTCAGTGCGGGAAGACCCCCGCTGAGATAAACTCTCCGCGAGACCTGAATTTAGTCTATCTTTCCCACAACGCTGCTGAGGATATGCTCCTTCTGTTTTTCTATATGACGGCTCATAAGCTCTACAGCCCTGTCCGCGTTTTTATTCTTCAGGGATTCGCATAATTCAATATGCTCCTCGCTCAGTTTTTTTCTGCTCTCCCCGTCCCTGAGATATTCCACACGATATCTGTATATCTGATCGCTGATATTATTCATCATCTGCACAAGCCTGCTGTTGCCTGTTGCCTCACAGATCAGAGCATGAAATTTCTCATCTGTTTTTGCAAGTTCCAGAATATACTCAGCGTCATCTGTTTTATTGTTCCTCACCTGTTCCTCAAATACTTTCGCATTCTCGTAAAGAACCTTGATCTGATCTTCAGTGATCCGTTCCGCCGCCAGACCCACCGCAAAATTCTCCAGTCCTTCCCTCAGCTCCAGAACCTCTTTCAGATCCTTTTCTGTGATCTTCGCAACAGTCGTTCCTTTCCTGGGAACATTCACTACCAGTCCCTCCAGCTGCAGCATCCTGATAGCCTCCCTGATCGGCGTCCTGCTGACTCCAAGTTCTTCCGACAGCTTGATCTCCATCAGACGTTCATCAGGTTTCAGATGCCCTCTCAGTATGGATTTACGCAGAGTATGAAAAACAACGTCTCTTAAAGGCATGTCCTGATACTCTTCCATGATCTGAATATACTCTTCCTTCATAAGTTTCACCTCTGCTGATCATCTATGCTTTCCGGCCCGGCGATCCGTTTCCGCCATGACAGCTTTACATTCATTTCCTGTTTATCTGGAACGGACGAGTCACAAAAACATTTCTCGCCAGTTTTTCTTTTCTGATCTGATCCGCGGCAAACGCAGCCTCCTGCTTATCTTTGAAGATGCCGAATACCGTCGGCCCGCTTCCGCTCATCAATGCTCCCATCGCGCCGCAACTGATCATTTTTTCCTTTAACTGCCGGATGATGGGATACTTGTTTATTGTAACACTCTCAAGAACATTTTCCAACCTGTCAGTAA
>OCVV011205763.1_pt1 | contig 13088 bp, 17 predicted proteins | sample 1539721 | NCBI WGS metagenome assembly OCVV01 (sample SAMN02144230, study PRJEB22623) | gut metagenome | biome: sheep rumen | host: Ovis aries | place: New Zealand
ACAGAGGTTGAGAAAGATCTTGAAGAGGGCGCAGAGTACGAGCTTAGCGGAACAGTAAAGAAGCACGAAGTTTATGGGAACGTAAGAACTACTCGTTTAACCCGCTGCATTATCAAGTAAAAAATTTTCCAAAAATTTCAGGAGGTATTATTACCTCCTTTTTTTTATTGGGATAAACCAGCTGTAAAATTTTCTAGGAATTTCTATACACTTTTATTTTATGGGATTAACCTAACCTAAAAAATTTTGTAGGAATTTTTGCAGAAAAAATTTTCCAAAAATTTTTTAGGGAAATAAATTTTCCAAAAAATTATAGGGTCAAAAATTTTCTAGAAATTTTCCAAGAATTTACAGGAAGAAAATTTTCCAAGAATTTTCCAGCTATAAATTTTCCAAGAATTTTCTAAGAATTTTCGGCAGCGCGCATTTTACGTCTGAAAAAATTAGTAGAGATTTAAATTAAAAACTACTTATAATCGTATTAAGAAAACTTATTATTTAAACGTATACGTATATAGTATACGTTTTATTTATACGTAAATAGATTACCCAATTAAAAAGAAGAGGCCTGAGGGTGTGGAGCTTTTGACAAGGCGCGAAGCGCCGCAGTTCAAAACCACACCCGAACGAAGTACGTAAAACGTATACGTAAATAGGCGCATATAGATCAGTACAGAAAACCTTAACAGATTAACCATACTTAAATACGTATATATAAATAGGTTGATCTATAATTAATAACCTCTGCTAAACCCAGCTGGTTGCAGCTCTAATAAGCCGCACTAATAAACGTATACTATATACTTATACGTAAAAGGGAGCGCAATAGGGTTAACGTTGAACCGTACTGGTAAACGTATACGGTAGAGGGTTACAGTAAGGGGTTAATAAAGAGGACAGTTTAATCCGATCTATTAACTCAACTGTTAGCCGATCTGCCAATTGACCTGCCAAACCTATACGTTAAACGTATACTAAAAGACTTGGTGTACGTTAAAAGTAAACGGCGAGTGTCCGATTAGTCCAACGTATAAGATACGGAGAAAATGGTAGTCGAGGTAAAAACCACACCTCCCGTTGATTTTCTGGTAGGGAGATAGCTGTTGAGGTTGGTGGAAAAGCTGAGTTGGAGGTGATTGGGCGAGCTTTTTTGGAGCTGATCGGGAGAAGTTGAGGTAGGTTGAAATAGGTTGTGGTAGGGTATTATATGGCAATGTACGTTGTGGTAGGGTATTGTACGTTGCTGCCACACACATCAACAGAAATCAAATTTTGATTTGAAAATTTTAAAAATTTTTAATTTTTTCTATTTTATTTTTTGATTTTCTTTTAAATTTTTAGTATACTATATATAGAAAATGAGGAAAGGAAAAGAAAACCGCTTCATTTCCGCGAACATTAACAAAAAGTAATTTGAAAATAAATGAAATTTCCGTTATAATATATATAGAAAGTGAGGGAAGGGTAAATAAAAATCCTCCGCCCTTCCCTCGCACGAAGCGAAGTTATAAAGCAGGAAATAAGAACAAAAAATTTGATAAGTTCAGAAAATCTTGCTATAATATATATAGAAAGTGAGAGAAGTGACCTCTCAAAATAAATTAAACGTAACTGGTTGGAGCCGCCTGCCTTAGTGAGCGGAGAAAGTAGGTACAAAATGGCTACAAAGAGAGAAATGCTGAACGTTATTGCTGCTGGACAGATGAACGAAGAAGTTATGGAGTGGGCTAAGGCTCAGATCGAGAAGCTGGACCACGCAAATGAGCTGAGACGCAACAAGCAGTCAAAGAAAGCTCAGGAAAACGCTCCGATTAAGGAAGCTATCGTTAAGGTTCTGACTGACGAGCCGCAGACTGCAACCATGATCGGTGAGGTCGTAGGAATTTCCACTCAGAAGGCTTCAGCTCTGCTGAGACAGCTGGTTGAAGCGGGCGAAGTAACTAAGGTCGAAGTTAAGATTAAGGGCAAGGGAACTCAGAAGGGCTACCTTGTAGGCTGATTGCCACAATAACAGATGAAAGGAGAGCGAAAGCTCTTCTTTTTTTTATGCGGCGCCGCTTCAAAATTTGACTTTTAAAATCAAATTTTATTTAAATTTTTTTATTAAAACTTGAAAATTTTTGTCAAATTGCAGCTGCCGCGTGAAAATTTTTAACCGAAAACGCGCGAAACAAAACGCAGCTCTTTTGCAGCTGCCTTGGAAAAAATCCCGCGCGAAACGCAGCTGCTTGAAATGCGCGCAATTGCAGCTCCCTGCAACAAAACTTGACAACGCAGCTGTCTGCGACGCAGCTCCCAAAATTTGACAAAAGAAATCAAATTTTCAGAAGAGAATAATTTTCAGACAATTTAGAATTGTCAGACAATTCAGAATTTTCAGTATTGTATACTGTATACACGAACGTACGTTCGTTTAAGGGAGTAACACTTCCGCGAAAATTAATTATCGGAATAGTTGAAGCGGAGAATTTATACTATATATAGTGGTGGGATAATATTTTGAACACTATATAGTGTATGCTGCGGCAACTCTGTCGAGAAAATTAATTATCGGAATAGTTGGATTTGAAAAAAGAACGTATGTTCGCCTGCGCCGGACCGTTACACTTTTGTACTTTAGTGTGGTGAAGTAGATCGCCCGGCCGATCTGTACTTCAATACTTTAACGTAGTGAAGTACAACGGACCGGTCAACTGCACTTTAGTCCTTTAAAGTGTTAAAGTATCTGGCCGGCCCGCGGTTGACATAATATTTATTGCGTCAACCAAAAAGTTTACAATAAAAAAAGGTGGTCTACTGACCACCCTTTTCTGCGATTGCCTTCTTTTTGGCTCTCACTTCTTCGTCACGCTTGATTTTGCGTGCCTTCTTTTCGGCGTTTGCCTTCGCCTTTTCGGCTTTCTCTTTCAGTTTGAGTTCGTAAGACTCTGCCTCTGAATATGCGTCATAAGGTTCAGTACCTTTGTTCGCACCAGTTGGGACTTTGAAAGTGATAACGAGGAAATCTTCGTTATCTTCGCATCCGACGACGGGAATTGCTATCTCGTTAGACTTGACACGCAAGACCTCTTCGTCAAGAGACTTGAGAAAGTCGCTGACCTTTGCGAGATAGTCTGTTCTGATGAGTTCACGTTCAACTTTTCTTGATACTGCCATAGGTAGTACCCCCTTTCTTATTTTCTATAGTAATTATACACCCAAAATAAAAAGAAGTCAATATTTTTTTGAAAGTATTTTGTATACATGAAGATTGTAAATCGTTAATAGGCGATGCGGGCGGCCGGTCGGTTTGACTTTCGTACTTTAACGTAGTAAAGTGCGGTGATCCGGCCCGCGCGAACGTATGTTCTTTTATGTTCCAAAAAAAGAGACATTAGTGTCTCTTTTTTCTCTTGTTTTTTCTGTTCTTTTTCTTGTTCTTTTTTGCTTTCTTGTCTACCTTAGTTACTTTGTTGTCTACCTTTGGGATAAGTGTTTCATCGTATACTTTGTCAACATTCCAGTGGTCATAATATTCATTGTAAAAATATTCCTCTCCTGGAAGGTATTCCTTTTCACACTCTCCGATGTTGTAACCATATTCATCGGCTATTGGTTTTACATATGTGTCATAGTTAGAAGAGTCAATTCCTTCAACCGTTGCGTATGTTGGGGCAAGTGTAAAAGTAAAAGCGATAACAAGTGATATAATTGTGAGTGTAATTTTCTTCATTGGTTTGTTCTCCTTTCCTTTTCTGTACTTATATAATACCATAGTATTATATATTTGTCAACCCCTTTTTTAATAGTCGAAATAGTCTGACAATTTGCGGCCGGCCATAAAAGGGTTGACTTTGTCAACCCCTATGCAAAACATTTTTTTCTCATTTTTTTATTCTGTTTCATACAGTGAGCGAAAATCTCTTTTTCTATCATTACATCTTCAAGTCCTGTATGACTTTCTTTGAAAGTGTTGTCTTTTATAAGATACCTATAAATTATTTCTGCCTTTTCTTGTGGTCTTGGTGTTTTGTGTTTAGTCATAAAACCATTTTCATTACACCATTTTATATATCTTTTTTGTTTACATATTGTATCATGTGCCATTTTCATTGTATCCCATAATTCTATACCATAAGGAAGAAAGAAACGATACTTTGATTTTGTGATATATCTTTGTGTCTTTGATGTTGATTTGTAATCAAATCTTGCATTGTGGGCAACTGCAACTGTAATATTAAACTCTTTACATACGTCTGCAAAAATTTTCTTGGCTTCATAGAATGATACTACTGTTCTTTCTCCCTTTGCAATTTCTTCGTGGTACTTTGGTAACTTGTTTGCATAGTATGCACTTTTCATCAAGTCTGCCATGCCGTAGAATACTTCACGAATAACTAATGAATATCTTGCATAAACATTTCCCATTTTATCAACAACGGCAAAGCCTAAATCATATACAATGGGGTCATTAAGTCCGTTTGCTGTTTCAGTATCAAATACGATGTAATATTTTTTTCTTCTGTCAATTTTCATTTCCTTTTCTCCTTTTCTATATCTCTTTATCTTACAAATATATAATACCATCTTTTGCTATGTTTGTCAACCCCTAAATTAAAAAAATTTTTATTGTTTCACGTGAAACGTAAACACTTTTATGCTTTAATGTAGTAAAGTGCGGCCGCCCGGTCGGCTACACTTTAGTATAGTAAAGCGCGGTGATCCGGCCGCGAATTGTCAGAATATTCTGATAATTTATATAATAAAAAAAAGAAGTCTTGCGACTTCTTTTCGGGTATGGTTACGCTCATGCGAGAGCGTAACCCTTTACCTTACCCTTACCCTTTACCTTAACTTCCGTTACGGTCAGACCATCAATCTGTCTGAGAAGTGCGGAAGCCTTCTGCGTTGAGATTTCAACCTTTTCGGCTACCTCGCTTGCCGTCTGTGGTTCGTGAGTGAGAACCTCTGTAATCTTACCGATTACTTCCACGTTTGCGAGTGCCTTCTTGGAAGGTGTCTCTCTTCTCTTGGCGTTCCTTGCGTTCATCTTTTCGATTTCGCTCTGTGCCATTGCGATAACTTCCTCTGTTACGTTGCCGTTAACGATTGCTTCAAACATTTCTCTCTTAGTCATAGTAAACACCTTTTTAACCTTTCTTTTACTTTTGTTTTTCTTTATCTTACATACTTATTATAACTGATTTTGTTTTGTTTGTCAACCCCTTTTTTTAACTTTTTTATTTTTTTTTCTTTTGGGATTGTTTTGTGTTATCTCCTTTCTGTAATTATATAATACTACAAATTTATCAGAAAGTCAACAATTTTTTCAATGTATATTGTATACATTACTTTCACACTTTACTGCGCGAAAGTGCGGGCGCCGGCCCAATCACTTTTACACTTTAATTGGATGAAGCGGAAGATCCACCCGGCCGCAACGAACGTATGTTCGCGGTTACATAAAAAGGAAAGTGGTTCACATTATGTAAACCACTTTCAGATAGAGAAAAGGAGGTAAGTTATTTTCCATTTTTTTCCATTGTTTCTACTGCATAAAATTTTACTGAATAGTTATTCAAAATTGAATTGATTAACGCACTTTCTTTTTGTGTTTCGCTAAAAATAGTCATAGTCCAATAGTTATCATCAAGTTCTTCGGAATAGTATTTAACATCTGTATTATGTAAACAAGTTCTAATTGTTTCCTCTAATTCTGTGTTAATACCAATGATGTTATAAACCCAAAGTTTTTCTTTCTTGATTTTTTCTTCGCAAAACTTAATTGTAAATACACCTACAAAGTTTACAAAGGCAACCGCAACGCATTTCATTAACAAAGGCATTTCATAAGTTGCAGTAATAACAATGATAATTGTATAGTATCCATAACAAATTGCGTTCATTACACTTGCAATCCATTTACCACCTTTAATAGTGAGCAATGACCTTGCAGTATTTACCAGTACATTTATAAAGTTGAGAATTACGAATTGCCAAAACAGATATGTTGTAAAAATAGTCATCATTTTTATTTCCTCTCTTTCTTTTCCTTTTCTGTACCTAAAGTATAACAGAATTTTATATACTTGTCAATACTTTTTATTAAAAAAACATGAAAAAACAATTCTTTTACGCTTTAGTGTGCTAAAGTGCGGCGGGCCGGACCGATTTCCATATACTGGAAACTAAGATGTGTTACCACATCTTAGTCTCATATCCAGAATTATCCATTTTCAAACACTCAAGCAAAATTTTGTATTCAATTTCGCAATCTGACAGTGCAGTGTGTTCTTCTGTGAAACTTTTATCAAACAGATAACGTGCTACGATTTCCGCTGTATATCTGTTAGCATTTCGGGAAGTTAAATACTCATTTGCTATACAGAACTTTCTGTAATCATCAATTTTCTTTAATACGTGGCGAGACAGAGCGAGTATATCATGAAATTCTGTGCCATAAGGGAAGAAATAACGCCATTTTGATTTTGTTAAGTATCTCTGTGTCGTTGCGAGTGAGCAATAGTCAAAACGACAATTATAAGCATATACCTTTTTAATATCATAGTCTTTCATTATGTGGCGAAGTGTCCACTTGATATTCTTAAATGATGTAAGAGTGCGAGAACCTTCTTTTATCTCTTTCCAGTATGTTGGAATTTTATCAGCGAAAAATGCAACAGACATTAACTCTTTATTACAGAATATATCCGCATTTACGAAACTGCCTTTATGGTAAATGTTTCCATCATAATCTGCTACCAAGTAACCTACATCATAAGCAAGTGCATCATCTAATCCGTTTGTTGTTTCTGTGTCAATAATTAAAATCTTTTCCATTGTTTTTACTTCCTTTCCTTTACTGTAGTTACATTATAGCAAATTATATTTGACTTGTCAACCCCTAAATTAATATTCGCAATATTCTGACAATTTGGGATCGGCCGGCCGCGAACGTATGTTCTTTTAAGAGTTAAAAAAGCGAACTACTGTTCGCCTTTTTCTGCAATTTCTTTTTTCTTCTTGCGGATTTCTTCATCTCTCGCAATTTTTCTTTTCTTTTTTTCTTCTTTTTCTTTTGCTTTTCTTTCTTTTTCATCAAGTTTCATCTGATAATCTTCCGCCATTTCATAACCATCGTATGGCTCAGTACCCTTATTTGCTCCAGTAGGAACTTTTACGGTAATGACAACAAAATCCTCGTTGCCCTCGCAACCAACTACTGGAATTGCAACTTCATTTGATTTAACCTGAAGAACCTCATCAACATCTTCATCATCAATCATATACATTTTAATTTTGTTAAGGAATAACTCTCTAATCATTTCTCTTTCTACTTTTCTTGATACTGTCATTTTCTTATCCTCTCTTTCTTTTTTTCTTTATTATAACATGGAATTTTAGGAAAGTCAATACCTTTTTCAATTTTTTTCAACTTTTCTTTTTCCTTTTTTCTATAAATATTATATCATAATTTTTTTAATTTGTCAAATTATTTTTTGTTGAATGTTGTATACATTTCTTTATCTCTTTACCACTTCACCGCACTAAAGTGCGGCCGCCCGGTCTGTCCACTTTAACGATCTAAAGTGTTGAAGTGGAAGATCCGGCCGCGAACATACGTTCGCGAACATATGTTCGTTCTTCCGAACAAAAAAAGAACAGACGTTTGTCTGTTCTTTTACCATCTAAAAGGGTTCGCAAATGGACTTCTTCTTTTAGATTTTTATGGTATGGTTACTCACGCAAGCGAGTAACCCTTTACCTTTCCTTTGCCCTTAATTTTTACCTCTTCGGACTTAAGAGTTCCATTATCTACCAACTGTCTGCAAAGTGCTGAACACTTCTGTGTTGAGATTTCAACCTTTTCTGCGATTACGCTCGCAATCTGCGGTTCTTCGCAACCCTTTACAAACTCTACAATCTTTTCCTTGATTGGTTCGTTTTCAATGGACTTCTTTGACGGAGAATTCTTTCTCTTTGCGTTTCTCTCGTCCATCTTTTCAATTTCTTTTTCTGCGAACAGTTTCAGTTCTGCATCAACATTTTCCAGACCCATAACTGCTACGAAAAACTCTCTTCTTGTCATTTCTGTCATGATAACACCTTTTTTAACCTTTCTTTTTTTATTTTGTGATTTTTTATTAACTCTCTTTATCTTGTCTTTATTATATCAAACTTTTTTTAGTTTGTCAAGACCTTTTTTAGATTTTTTTAGAAAACTTTTTAGGAAACTTTTTCGTTTCTTTTTATTTTCTATAATTATTATAAACGATTTTCTAAAGTTTGTCAAGTACTTTTTAAGAATTTTTTTATTTATTTTTCAAAGTACTTTTGGGAGTGAAAACTTTTTTTATTTTCTTTTCCCTTTCTGTAATTATATAATAACAGAAATTTTATAGGAAGTCAACCCTTTTTCTAAAAATAATTAAAGTTTTAATATTCTGAATTTTCTGAAAACTCTCGGCGGCCGGCCGCATTTAATGTCAGAATTTTCTGAAAATTCTAGAAAAAAGAAAAGTTTTGTGAATTTTCCACAAAACTTTTCTAAAAAGGAAAAGAAACATGACTATTTATTCATAAAGAATACAAAGAAGTTCCAACTTGGATACTCATAACCATGCGTAAGGTTATGAATACATACATCTGCATAAGAAACAATAAACCAACCAATTAACGCTAAACAAATAACAATCCATATTGTAAATATAATCTTTTTAATCATTTCCATTTTAGTTTCCTCTCTTTCTCTTTTCTATATATATAATAACAGAATTTTATTCTTTTGTCAACTCTTTTTTAATAAAAACATAAAAATACAATCCTTTATCGCTTTACCGTAGTGAAGCGGAGTCGGCCGGCCCGCCGCGAACATATGTTCGTTTCTATTCCAAAAATAAAAGGCGATTATGCAACCGCCTTGAGAACTTCCATTATTTTCCTTTCGTCATATGCAACCCCTTTCCAATTTTTTCTATTTGGTTCTTCATCGTCAAACAAAATTCCGTTTGGAAGATTTACAACTGTACTTTTCGGAGTGCCATATTCTACAATTTTGATTTCGTCAAAGTGTACGCTTGGCATATGCTTTGCTAACCATTCAATTTTTGTTTCTGTAACTTTGCGATTGTAATTTTTAGTGCCATTTTTTGAAAGCCAACTAACAATTCCAATGTGCCAACCGTCTTTCTGAAGTCTGTTCAATACTCTTGCAAGTGCTGAAAATCTAATCAGTGGTTTTGCTATTGCGTATGGTGTTACATCTTCGTTGAGTAAGTATTCTAACCAATTTTCAACTCCATAGAAGTTTGCGATTGTTCCGTCCATATCAAAGTAAATTGCTTTTGTCATCATTTCTTTTTTCCTCTCTTTCCTTTTCTCTATAATTATTATAAATGAAAAAAGAGAAAAAGTCAACCCCTAAAATGAAAAAAAATTTATTTTTTTATTTGCTTTCACGCTTTAGCGTGGTAAAGTGCGGTGGCCCGGCCGCCCGCACTTCACCGCAGTAAAGTATTAAAGTGTTATAGCAAAAAAGTTTGATGGAAAAGATTTCCATCAAACCAACTTCCAACCCCAACTTTCTTGCTTGTCCATTAAGCCCTGCATAGTCCATAACGCTTGATTAATATCTTCAAACTCAATGATTTCTCCTGTGTAAGTGTTTTCTATTAAATCCGCATTTTCTTTCATCATTCGATCTTTAATATCTGTGAATACTTCCATTGCGAAATTTAATCTGATTCTATCCTCTGTTGTAAGTGTCATTACGATTTCTTTGTTAAACTGTGCCATTTTCTTTTCTCCTTTTCTTTTTTAATATGGTAGTAATTTTTAAGAGGGCAACCTTATCCCGATTTCTCGGTGGCACTGAACTTCCCAAGCCGTCTTTGGTCTTTATCCGAGTCTTACCCACCTCGTGTGAGGTTCGCTGTTTACGTTGCTCTGACCCTCTTTGTAATTATATTATAGCCTACCCTTTCTAATTTGTCAACCCTTTTTTGAAAATTTTTTTATTTTTTTATTCACTTCACCGCTTTAAAGTGCTGAAGCGGATCCGGCCGAAAAAAAAAGAGCTTACGCTCTTTTCATTCTCATCATCTGCTTTTCGTTGATGAAGCTCGCACTTTCAAATTTGATTTGATAAGCTGTTCCGTTGACTGTCAGGTCGCCGTCCTCTGTGAATGGGACGTTGTCCTTTTCCCAAATCTGTCCGAAGTATTCAGTCACGAGCTTTTCGAAAACTTCGCCTTTGTTGTACTTGCTTTCGCTTACAAGCTGATTGAACATCTCAGCTGAACAAATCAGCGTGGCTCCCTCAGCCATCAGCATAGCTCTGACGCTGTTGTTTGGCTTGAAGCGGAGCTGGTAGCCAGCTCCACGGCTTGCCTTGTCCAGCTTCAGCACGTATGCGAGCAGCTCGCTGGTAGTTTTTACCATGTAGATATTGCCCTGGAAATTAATACCAAAAATGTACTTGTGAGTATAAGCCTTTGAATTGTAAAATCTTACCATTTCTCTAAAGAGTGCGTTGTTAGTCATTGTCGTGTTCTCCCTTCCTTTATCTTATGCCTTATTATACCACGACCGGACCGATCTTGTCAATACAAATCTTGTACTTTTTTTAGTACATGAAAAAATAATACTATTCTAAATAGTCTGACAATTCGCTTTAGATCTGTACCACTTTAGTGCGGTAAAGTGGATCAACGAAATCCACTTTAACACTTGATCGCTTTAGTGCGCTAAAGTGCGGAGGCCGAAAACCGCACACTTTAACGCTTGATCACTTTAACGCGCTAAAGTGCGCCGGCCCGCTGACGTTCACTTTAACGCTTTAACGTGTTGAAGTGCGCGGCGCCGCCATCGTCCACTTCATCGCATTAAAGCGATGAAGCGGCGCATCTAACGAACGTATGTTCGTTTGGTCCGAACGTATGTTCGTCTGTGTACTGTATACAGTATATTGTATACACTATTTTATTACGTTAATACTTTAACGCATTAAAGTATTAAAGTATTGTATTATGAATACTGTATACAATTCTCTATTAATTTAAAACTTTAATACATTAAAGTAATGAAGCGGAACAAATAAAAAAAAATAAGCCTTTCGGCTTATTCATCATACTGACCGCAATCTGCTTCTTCAAAGTATGCTACTTTCTGTTCTTCATCTACTCTTGAGAACTGGCACTCTGACTCTCTCTCGTCTGCGTCTTCTACATCTGCAACTGGTACGTCACCGAACATTGACTCAACTACTACTTCATAACCTGCTTCTAACCACTCTCTCATTGACTTCATCATTGCTTACTTCCTTTCTTTATCTCTTCCTTTATCTTGTCTATATTATAACCTATTGTTCGGCACTTGTCAACCCCTTTTTATTATTTTTTTATTCTTTTTATTTAATTAAAAAAAGAAGTCTCTCGACTTCTTTAGTTATAAAAGTATTCGCTTACTGGAATAACCTTTACAATGTATGGGTTATCGCTGTACTTTTTAATCTGCTTAGTCAGATTATCTCTGCACTTGTCTATTGTATAGTCACAAGTCTTGAATGTCTGAGTGATAACTCTTGTGTTTACTTTCTCAACGTCTGTGTAAACTGTAACCTTTACTTTTCTTTCTCCTACATAAGTCATTGTCTTTACCTCTCTTTCCTTTCTTCTTGTCTATATTATAACCTATTGTCCGGTACTTGTCAACCCCTATTTCAACATTTCTTTTATTTCTTTTATTTCCTTTTCAACCTGTGCAAGCATATCCCTGTCTTCTCTTGTCCAGTGGTCAACCATGTTGATGTAGAACGCTCTCGTTTCTAACTGTTCAAGTCTCTTGTTCATCTCTTCTCTTGTCTTGTTAGTCATCGCCTTTACCTCTCTTTCCTTTCTTCTTGTCTATATGATACACTATATGCGACCATATGTCAACCCCTTTGCGTCAAGTATACTGTATACATTCTTTCAACACGTTATCACTTTAACTCACTAAAGTGGCCGCCCGCACTCACTTTAACACTTCATCACTTTAACTCAGTGAAGCGGATGGCCACACTTACTTTAATCCTTTATCACTGTAGTGAGTTAAAGTGGTGAAGCGGAGCAAGTAAAAAAATAAGCCTTTCGGCTTATTCTATTACAGAACCGTCTTCGGCTTCAATGAACATTGTCTCACCGAACTCGTCGCCTGCAATGTATTCGCGACACTCTTCAAGAGTTCCCTCAAATACTACTTCATAATCTACTACTAAGTCATCGTGTGCCATTACTGTAAACATTTCTTTCTCCTTTCGATTTCTCTATCTCTCTCTTTCTGATTATATAATATCATAAGTCCGGCAAGAAGTCAACCACTTTCAATAAAAAAATTAATGTTTTTATTTCAATACAATCCTTTACCACTTGATCACTTTAATGCGCTAAAGTAAGACGGACTTCGTCTGAAGCGGAACATATGTTCTTTTAAGGAGAACAACCGAAAAGAAAAAACTCGTACTAATAAATAAGGTACTGTTATTTTTTGGAAAAAGGAATTCCCGGAATATTCTGACAATTCAAAATTTTCTGACAATTTGAAATCGGCAGAAATGTCAGAATATTCTGACAATTTAAAATCGGCAGAATCTCCAATTTAGAAAAGAACATATGTTCGTTCGTGAAGCGGGGGTTAGTTTTGGGAACTTCCGCGCTTTATCACTTTAGTGTGGTAAAGTGGTCCTACATAAGACCCACGAAATAAAAATTTGAACCTGACATTCACGAAATTTGACTTCTGCCCAATCCTCTGTTATAATTAAAATAGAGTACGGGAGGTAAATACGTGAATAGATTAAAATTAGACTTCTCTTTGCAGTCTGCAGAGGAACGGAATGAATTTTTAAAAACCTATCTAATCCAGTTTGATTCTTTAACCGAACGTGAACTCGAAACTATTGGCAACTATTTACTTTGGGGAAAAAACAAAAACGGAGAAGCCCTCGGAAAAGACATTGAAATTAAAACACGAAATGGTACGTGGGACAAAAAAGACAAAGCCGAATCGTTAGAGGCTCTGCTCGAAAATCCAGGCTTTAACGATGCGTCACTTCAACAACTAAACGAAGT
>OCVV011254719.1_pt1 | contig 13087 bp, 16 predicted proteins | sample 1539721 | NCBI WGS metagenome assembly OCVV01 (sample SAMN02144230, study PRJEB22623) | gut metagenome | biome: sheep rumen | host: Ovis aries | place: New Zealand
AGTATCTTTATTTTTTGTGTTATTCGTTTACTGTTTTGCTCCACTGTTCATGCTGCAGGATGATATTGCTGTTTTCTTCCGTAATCATGCAATCAACGAAAACAGTATCAACATCCTTTCCGTACGCATATGCTCCGAGATATGAATGATAAACCTGCTTTGCTTCTTCGATAGTTTCCTTTACTACGATTCCTTTCTCATACTGGTTACCCGTCTTTTTGATTTCGTGAATGAAAAACATTTTTTTCGTCCTCCTTATATTTTTATATCTGTAAACGAATAAATTCGTTAAACAGCAATATCAATCATTACTGCCGTATACTGCGCTGATTATATAGTAATTGCTGGGAGTCAGTCCAGACATGCTGACGGTAGTTGCGTTCGGGATGAGGTTAAAGAATTTCGTTTCTGCGTTATCTGTGTTTGTCAAAGTGACCGGAATATAATCCCCTGAGTTGTTCGTCCAGAGGTTAGAGATTTCGGCTGTCGTGGTTGAAAATGCAACAAGTCCATAGATTATTACTGTTCTGCCGATTTTATACCTGCGCGCACGATTAAGAGAAGTGTTGGATATTGTGACAGAATTTATCATCGTCATATTGCTGTTTATCGTATCAATATTCGATTTCAGTGCATTTAATCCTCCATTTGGAACAGTTGACAGATTAGAGCTTGTCAACGCTTCATTTGTGGCAATATTGGCAGTTGCTATATAAACCCCCGGTGTCAAAGTAGGATGTGATTTTACAAACACAAATTGTCCCGCCGCAACCGCTGCGTGAGTATTGCCATTAGCGAGAATTGCCAATCCTCTTTGAATGGTAGTAATATCTTCTTCGGTTCCTAAGATTCTGTCAAGCTGATCTGCTAACTGTTGCTCCGCTGCGTCAATAGCGAAAGCAATGGTTCTATCATCCGTATTAGAAACGATCAAATTAGCACCATTGATAACCACGACACCCGTCATACCATTTACAGAAACCACGCCAGAGCTTTCGGGAATATCTGCCAGCGTTACAAGCCTGTATTCCGTATTCTGCCCATTAGGAAGGGAATAACGGATATAAGCTTCTGGCATGTTGTTTGTGTGCGTTACCCGCAGCGTAACAATCCCGGAGTTATTGAGTACGCGCTGGATTCCCGCTTCTTCATTTGGTGACTGTGTATCAATCCTCTGAATAGCGTCCCCGGGATTAATAAAAGGCGTGACAACAGGCCCGGTTTTTCCATTAACGGAAGTGACCGGAATAATAATCGTTACGTCTCCGGTCTGTCCATTAACAGACCGAACCGGATAAGGTGGCGGATTCTCTGGCGAATAGGCAGTGTCTGTAATTTCCTGCGCTCTTTTTACCTGTTCAATAATCCAGTCAAGATTAATTTCATGAAGATTAGTATACGGAAGTGTCATTATAGACATATCACATACCCCCTTTAATATACCAGAATGCAGAAACGTACTTTAAACGCTTCCATGATTATATTATACACATTAAGTTTAGGTGCGACAAGTAATTCTTGTTCCAACATCTGTTGTGATGTTGTTACGCCAATATTACCGGATACATGCGCTTCTCTGCTCAGCGTCCCATTATCCGCGATTTGGTGACCGTGTACAGTTTGAACATCGTCCCCGTGTGTCCGGGTCTGTGTATCATTGAAGGTGTCTGTTTTAGAATTAGTTCCAGTTGTGGTAATGGTTTCCCCGTGTTCGTTTTCGATTTCTTCTCCATGTGTCCGGGTCTGCGTATCATTAAAGGTGTCGGTTTTCGCGCTGGTTCCGTTATTGGTAACCTGTTCCCCGTGTGTGACGGTTTGAGTATCCGCATAAGTATCGGTGACTGATTCCCCGTGTTGATGTGCCATCGAGTCATTATATGTTGTAGTGTCTAAACCATCCCGAGTCGATTCTTTTTCCGTTGTACCTGATCCTGTTGTTTGGGATGTTGTATCTATAACATGACCGTGTGTAGTAGCATCGGAAGTTTTATCAACTAACGTATTAGTGTCGAATGCAGCTGTTTTATGTAACGTTGTATCACTTCCGCTGTGAGTTTCTTTTCCTGTTACATTAGTTGTGCTGCTAACAGTTTCTGAAGATGTTTCTCCTCCACCCGTTTGTGTTGTTTGTGTTCCCGTGTGCGTGTCCGTGTCGGTTCCGGTATGTGCTTCGGTTACGGTTCCTGTATGAGCATTGGCAGTTGTTCCGCTGTGTGTTTCCGTGTTGCTGTCCGTCTGATCCGCCTGGACAGTTCCCGTATGTTTATCTGTTGTAGTTCCCGAATGTGTTTCGGTGTCCGTACCCGTGTGCGCTTCTGCCTGATTTAACGTATCATCAGTTTTAACGGTTCCCGTATGTGCGTCCGTTGTGGTTCCTGTGTGTCTTTCTGTATCGGTTCCGCTGTGTGTTTGTGTGTTTCCGGTTTCCTGTGTTTCGGTTTCTGTCCGGTTATAGTTTTCAATCGGGTTATATTCCAGCAGCGCAGCCTGATAAATTCTGTCCCATGTTGCTTTTTCAACCTGTGACCATGCTCCGACCGCGAATTTAAAGAAAGTCGGATTCGCATATAACGTTTCCAGTTCCGCGCAGTTCATCAGGATATTATTGATTAACAGTTCCTTGTTCATTCCTTCGGGAATAACCATTTGGTCAAAAATGGTATTATCCCATTTGTATAAGCCGAGAACCGACATAGTAGCTGGCATTTCTTTATTCCTCCGCTTCTTTGTTCATTTCAGGCGTATCGAAACGATATTCGCAGGAAATATCAATATCCGGGAACATGGTTTTGGTTTCATCTATGCCCGTATGAATATTATCATACCATAGCTCAATTTTACAACGGGTTTCGACATTGTTAGCGTTTACTTCATCCGTTATCATTCTTTCTTTTTTGTAGGTGTTCGCATTTGGAATACCAACTTCCGTATTAAACAGATCACGTACTTTCCGCATATCGGACAATAAATCAGTTACAATATAAGTGTTTTTGACATTCTGCGTGAAAGGTGTCCATGGATTTGTACCATCTTCCCGCAGAAGCTTTTTATCCATAACAACTGCAGGATTTCCGCTTGCAAGCTCATCAAAAGCTTTTTTGTACGCTTCTGCCTGTGCTTTGTTATCCGCAAAAAATATAGTTCCAAGCTTTACATTATTCAAATCGATTCCTGCAGCTTCCCATATGAGAGCCAACATATCCGCATACCGATTAACCAAATCCATCAGGCCCATATAATCAGGAGCGATCTTTATAATGGTAGCATTTTCTCCAAGCTCTGCCCGGATAGACGGAAGCAGCGGATTAGTAACCAGAGCATAAGCAGGACGATAAAAAACATTATAACCGCCCAGCGTCCCCCACTGTGGGATTATGCCGTATTTCTCCGTATTGATAATGACATTATATCCATAACAAAAGAGGTTATAAAGAAAATAATCTTTATCCCATGTTTTAGGCAGTTTCCATTTAAAAATTGAAAACAAATCCTGCAGCAGAAACCGTCTGAAATTACCCGTTAATACTGTATTTTTACAATGAACAGTATTCGGATAAATAATGTTATATAATTCGTTGTTTTTTTGATAGTCCGTAGGAATATTAGCTTCTAAACCGTACATTTTTTAGCAACTTCCTTTCTTTAAATTTGAATAATAACCATAATGGAAACTCGCCCGGCTCCGGCCCCGGACCTGGCCCCGGCCCTGGCCCCGGCCCCGGCCCCGGCCCCGGCTCTGGATGATCTATGAAATACTGATACCAGAATTCGGCATTATCGCGTCTGTTCTGGTTTCCCGTAGGATCACCGCTTGACCTTTCTCTGCATGACCGAAAAATGTCCGCTGCTATTGATGGCGTATGGCCTTCAATCGTTTTAAACTTCGCCCATGTCCACGTTACGCCATCCCAGCGTTCTTCTGTCCATGACAGGTTTAGTTCTTCTTCTCTTTTTAGCCGGAAACATTGACAGGAGCCATCATACCACAAATAATTGTAACGTTCTGCAAACGATACGATCATGCATCCCGCCGGAGATGTTGTTGTATAGCTGTCCCATTGAATAAACCCGACACCATAACCCTTTGTATTCGGATTTGAGTGATCGTAATAGCCCAACATTACACTATTCGGAACATCTGATAAGCTTTCCGCATTATTCGGAAGAACCGACCATTTTTGAATTGCTCCGGGGTTTATTCCTGATTCTGTTTGTATATTGCCCAGCATTCCGGCAACTGCCAAATCCGAAAAGCCGTAAGAATTCATTTCTGATTTAAATTTATATGCATTAGAAATTTGCATAGCTGAAGGGTTTAAATGTGATGAACCTAAAGAATTATATCGGGTTCCGACATACCAACCATTTACAACTTCCGGATCAGCAACCGCCATTAACTCACCCCCTTCTGAATTATTATATCATTCGTAAAAGAATCCCGACAACAAATAATTTTTGATTCTGCTGCGTTCATTCTCCATACAGAAGTATTCCACATCTGCGTCTAAACATTTAATATAGCCGGATAATGTATTGATGGTTTTCACTTGCATTAACGGTCTGCCAAATTCCGTATTATCTCCGTCTGTTATCTGGGCGAATTCCGTAATAATATGTGCGGTTTCCAGTACTTCCAAAAATGAACCATTAGCACCGGAAGTTGAAACAGACGGAAAAGCAGCATCAATAGCGGATGAAATAGTAGCCGACAATATAGAATTTACAAGCGCAGGAGTCGAACCGGATGCAATACCGGAAGTTATTGTATTAACCGAATGCGTATAATCTGAATAAACTTGTGCTAACTGAATAGGTACTCCAATATTGGCGGTTCGAGTAGCACATACGTTGGATTCTGAAAGATTAGAAGCATCTACAGACGTTGCTACATGAATTGTAGCTTGTCCTGTGATATGATCCACCCATATTGGACAATGCAGATAACGACCGTTAGTTAAAATCCACGTATTAAGCGGAATACTTCCAAATGGCGGGAGATATACAGTAACTTTTGTATATGGAGCAAAATTTAAATAGTTTCCCCGGCTTGCTGCTTGCGGATGCACCGGAATAGTACCGGATGCATATCCTTTATGTGCAAGAGATGATACCATAATACCTTGTACACCGGAATTATAGTAACCAACTTTGATATCCGTTAGCGTATTACCAAAAGTGTCTGTTGTAAATGGGAACCACATACAAGATACAATATACTGAAAAGGATTAAACAGACTTTTAAAAAGTCCTTCTCCGATTTCGGTTATACTGCTTACACTCCATATATCATTTCCGAAAAGATACGCCAATAACGAATTTAAATTTGCTGTTGTAAGCGCATAATAGGCTGGTGCTCCGATATGATTAGAAGATTGATAATTAATAACACTCAGAATATAACATCCGCCCGTAGGCGATACATTATTATATGCATACGTTATTTCAGACCGTTGTACACTGAAATTTGTTTTCGCTGGATATAGTGAATCAATCACGTTGCCATCATATGCAGCTGCAGCCCTTTCAACATATGCCCGTGTATCCCCGATTTCATTTTTGAAACTTCCCAGCACATCAACCATTAAGGAACATTCCCAGATGTTCCCCGTATACCGCCAGTCTGTTATAAAGTAATATCTTCCGAATTTGGCAATATAACAATAATTATAGATACGAATAGGCGCAACCGTAGGCAACGGCATAGATGATACCGCGATTGTTAAAACAGGATTCATTATACTTGTATCATCTTTCAAATTCATATCATAATTCGTTCCGCTGCCAAGCTGCGGAGTCTTTGTGCTGTTTTCACGTTTACTGAATAAATAAAGTTCAACAACCATCTTTCGCAACCTCCCATATAATAAAACAGGCAGAAGTTATTAACTTCTGCCTGTTCAAAACTTGTGGATTAATCCAGAAGCAGCACAATCATCTTTTCCGTATTATCCATAAAGACTTTCTGACGCGCTGAAATCCAGATGTTGCGATAGAGTCCAGCAGCATTAAGCGGAGTAGGATAATACCGCCTGTCAAGGTAACCATATCCAGCAGCATCATCATCAAACATGATACCAAGAATATTAGTGGCGGTTACGCTTTCATCAGGTTCAACTAACGCGCCTGTTGCGCCAGTATAAACCGGAAGCACACTGACCCGATCCGGCGTTTCAATGGACTGCCAGAAATTGACGCTTTCAACATCCGCGAAACGGAGATAAGAATCATGGAAAGTGTCGGCCAGCACCCGAGCGTCGAAAGCATGACGCATTTTACTAAACAGGTAAATCTTCTGACGTTCTACGTCTGTGTGCCTGATAATATGCTTTCCGTTGACAACAGTCTGATACATTTCGCTTGCTTCAGTCATCAAATCAGACAGGTTAGCAATCCGCGCATACAACCATTTCGTAAAAGCCGGGAAATTATCGGGCCGGTAAACCGTCTGCGCGGTCAAAGTAAGCCCGGTTTCTGCATTGTATTCGGTGAGAAGATGAATAACCCGGCTTGTGTTGTTCTCATGAACCAGAGAACCGATCATATTCGCAACCAGTCCGCGCGCAGTAGAATCTTTAGCCCTTTCCAGACGGTTCGACATGGCTGTCGTAATCATTGAGAAGAAGCTGCCGAGTTCTTCCGGCCCTCTGAATGCGGTTTCCAACTGTTCTTCCGTAATAGAGTAGTGATCCTGATAGACAGACGCGCCGAAAAAGTTGGTTTGCAGCACATCAGGCTTTTTCACTGTCCACTGATCCACGCTGTAGCCCTCACCGTCAGGTGGGTTCTGGCTTGCGTCATACGTAACAGGCCACGCATAACCCTTGTGATTGTCCCAATCTTCATCCGCGATGGACAGCTTCCGCATATACGCTCCCCAGCGTTCCGGTGTTTTTTCAAGCCCTGCGAATTTCGCAGAATACGGACGAATTGCAAAAATCGTCCGACCGATAACGCCGGAGATCGCATTCATCACCGCATCACGGGGAAGTGAAAGCGCAGTCTGTCCCGCTGATACGAATTCACTGGTATTTGTAGGTGTCAAAGCATCCTGCCCGGTTGCCTGTTTAATGATGCTGTTCAGCACGGAAGCAATCTGGGCAAAAGACATAGTATTAACCGACATAGTATTTTTCCTCCTTTTATTTATTATCCGGCTTTTGATATGTTGGCCGGATTAATTCCCCGAGTATCATTTCCGGTTCTGTTTTGTTCTGCTGCTGATCCACATAATCGCGCCGGATGTTCTGAGCTTGAAACAGGTTTTTGAGTTCCTTTACCGCTGTTGTAAACTCTGAAATAGCTGCTGCTCCGAGTTCCTGCGGTTTCGCCTGTTCTGGATTCGTTTCTTTCTGCTGCTCCGGTTTTTGCTCCGGTTCCTGCTTCTGCTCTGGTTTCTGCTCCGGTTCCTGCTCTGGTTCCGGTTCTGGTTCTCGCTGCTCCGGTTCCTGCTTCTGAAAAGCGCGAATTTCTTCCGCAGTAAACCCAGCATCAAGCAGCTGTTTTACTTCTTCAAATTTCATCGAGCAACCCCCTTATTCTTTCGATATCGGATTCCATTTGTTTCAAAACTATTAAAATAGTTTGAACAATTGTATTATCCCCCGAATCCGCTGAATAGTCAAGATATTTACATAAGCCAATACGGTTAAAATCGTTTATCGACCGAGTACCGACACCATCCCGCCCGGATTTTGTGCGCGTACTATCCCGGACTTTATCATCTCCAATATAAATACCTACATGCTGCGCGTTTCCTTCGTTATCATCATAACCCCGATCCTTTTCCCCGCCATCATAAACAAGTTGAAATACCCACGCCCCAACCGGAATGCAGCCGAATTTCTGAATACATTCCGCTTTTGTTCCTTTCCATGATAACGCATTTCGCCACATCGAATTGGAACCGCGCCAATTATACGCCGAGCCATCAGACTTTCGACAACCCGAATCATAAAGAACCTTCTCCACGAAAGCTTGACAATCTAAATCTGAATATTTGTATTTATCATATTTCGGATCAGCTGCCAGCACCGCGAATTTATACGATGAAACCATTTTAATCCCCCATTTTATCAAGCAATTTCTGAATAACTAACGTGTTGTTATTAATTGCTTCTGTGATGTTGCTTTCCTGATCATGCATAGCATCCGCAAACGCCACTTTCATATCAGTAATCGTTGCGTTGAGTTTTTCCGCTTCTTCCTTGTGCGCTTTCTGTTCATTCTGCAGCATAACAAACATAGCAACCGCGCAAGCAATCGGAAAACCGACCGTCTGAATAATAGTAATTACATCCTGCATAATCTGATCCTCCATAAAATAAAATTGGCGGTTAGTTCCTGTCTTGATACCGCCGTATCATCCCCGCCCTTCTGGGGCTTGCGTAGGGGAAGGAACCAACCGCCCTTATTATTTTACCGAATCAGGGTTTGACTGTCAATCCTTATTGACAAGATCAAAGTTGACGTACTTGTTACCCTTCTTAGAAGTATTAATAATAATCTGAATTTGGGGTTTTTCTTCATCCGGCATATCTCCGAAAGCTTCCATATACTTGAGATACTTTTCAATAAATGCCTTGACTTCCGTCTTATACATCCGACCGTCAAGCCCGTTTTTGATAACCAGAACCGCATGTTCGGAACCATCCGATGCAGTATAGGTGTGCGTATGCTGGGCAACGGGCGCAATGATGAGTCCTTCGCAGTCCTTCAGATTTTCGTGTTTGTCATTCATCGCCTTGAAAAGTTCCATTTTAGTGAGTTCCATAGTTTACCGCCTTTCTCCGGTTTGACCGGATAATATTTTATTACATGAATTATTATAGATTAAAAATGTTTCAAAAGAATTACAGAGTTTGTTATAAATCGAAAAGATCACGGAAAATTAACTCAACTTCAAAGGATTCGAATGTTATATTCTTATATACCATATAATAAGTACGGAACAAATAATAATCCTGTTTAAACATTTTTAACCCAATACCGAAAGCATAATAGAATGGGCGGGAAACAGTAGCGGATACATAAAACTTTCTTTCGCTTTTGTGCTGATAAATTCCAATTTCACCACATGAAACAATGTGCTTATATTCTTTCAGCGGTTCAGATTTTATATTCGTTTCATCCGTTTTAAAAGCATTGTCTAATGCCATTGTTATAAAATCATTGCTTGAGTTTTTGTATAATACCGTTTCCCGCTTTTGTTCTGAAATGGGACTATTGAGCAATAATATAATCATGCGCGTCTGGTTCTCTGACCTCCACACCATTTGTTGCCCCGCCAGCATTTTCAAAACCCTTCTCATGCACCCCCAACCGGCAAAATAAGGATTTGCTATCTTATTCGCGTTTCCTAACATCAGGCATTTTACCGCAGCCCCGCCAGACAATTCCCTGTTTCTATTGACTGTTTCATAGAAATTAAGAAAAGCCACGAATTCATTTTTTATCGGCCTTTCACCCTCTGATGCAATAAACTCATCAAAAACAATATAATCATAATCCGAAAAGTCGATACCCCGAATGTTAGCAACAACCGACAATGCTACACCCGCTGCCCAGATTTTGCCCTCTTTATCATTCTCCCGAAATAAAATCGTACCTTGAGACGGAACAGGTTTTATATTCATTCCTAAATCAGAATTTAACTTTTTAAACGGGTTTCCGGTTTCCCGTTTGCATTCATCCAATTGAGTTTTTAATCTTCTTAAATAAATGAATTTCTGCTCATGCTCAATTAACCATTTAAATAAACCGTATGTTTTCCCGGTTCCTCTGGCACCAACAACGGATATGATGCTTTCGGGCTGATCCATAATATATTCCCAATTAATCCATCCGTCTTGTGTATAAATTTTAGCCATTATTCCCTTTCCCTTCTGAAATCCTGCATTAATGAAATTTCATTTAGTAATGCAGCATAATCTTTTGAATAACTCATTTCATATGTTGTGTCGATTATTGCAGCGTTTTTCATTATCCATACTGTTTTTCCGGTTTCTTCATCCTTCCACTCAAAATTATCCCAATCATTATAAACGATGGTATTCCCTCCGGCTTTATGCCAGATCATGCCCGGACGAAAATATTCCAAAACCGCCCTATCCGATAACGTTTTATCCGCTGATTGTTCATAAGCGTAATCCCGTAATTCTTCCACGGCGTATGATTCGCCAGTATTTTCATTAACAGCCTTTGACACCCCCGACACCGTTATATTCATATGTCCGTCATCATCTAAATAAGCATAACGTTTCGCGCCCTGGCTGATAAAACTGGTATAGTGCCCATCTGATTCAAATACGCCAATATAGTGTTTCCGGCCCTCCCGATCAGCAGCAACCGCGCCCATTCTTTCAGCACGTTTTCTTAATTCGATGTTTAATTTCTCAATCGGAACATTCCCGATTGTTTTAACACTGTCCGTGTCACAATATAATAATTGTTCCCCGCATAAATCAATTGCGTCCTGCAGCTGCTGACGCGCATATGCTGTTGTGTCTTCGGTAAACCCCCCATTGATACGGGAAAGCGGAACGTTTCAAAAGCATAACAACTTCATCCGCTGACATGGTATCATAGGAAGATTTTATATAATCACCTCCATTGTACAAAATTTCCTGATGCACAGGGTCTGTTGCCGACATTCCATATATGCTATTTAGTTTATTTTTATCCTTCATATATAGATATTTTTCGGCCTGATCCGTTGCCCCCTTTAATTTGGTTTTATTCGTATAATACTGCATAATGACCGCCCGATATTCCAGAGGGAGAAAGTCTTTTTTTGCGATCATGGCTTTATGCACAAAAATCTTTCCATAATCATATTGACGCAAAACAATCTCTAAATCAATTTCAGTTAGTGCTATCTCCATATAAGGAGCTTCTAATACTCGACCATTATCTACCTTGAAACCTACTAAACTTTTTGTGCGGGATAAATTAATATAAGGAACCGTTATTGATTCTTTCTTTAATCGGATGTCAGTAAAGCCATATTCGCCAACAACCGCATATCCCAAACCAATATACATAATGACTTTGTCAACCGTAGGATTATCAATCCATTGGAAACGCGACATTGGAAACTTTTTTGTAAGCTGCTGCGCTGGATAACTGGATGCTATATCATATGAGAAAATACCTTCTTTCCCGCCAGTATAAACCCGCCCGGCCCGGAACCGGGAACAATGAGTATTACCGCCACGAAAGGCAGCGCGCAACAATTTATACATTTCGATTCCGTCATCAGGATTTTTCTCTGATCCGGGTTTCATTGACATTATTTCCGCATGTCTATTTTCTATGGCCTTTTTACAATCCCGCCGAACATAACCCGTAGATGTTAGCGGAACCGTTGCAAGTGTATCTCCGTTAGACTCAACGCGCCAGCGCATGGCAGACACCAAACTTTCAACATCTGTCCGACAATATTCTTCTTCGTATTCTGTTAAAGGTGTCCACGGGTAACGGACTTTGGAATAATCGAATTTTTCGCCGGATAGCTTCTGTTTTACCCCCGCCTGTTTACATAACATCTTTAATGATAAATTCGTCTGAATATATGAACAGCGGAATTCAAAGCATTCAAGCATTCTACAATAAATTGGTTTTCGTTCTGCTCTGAAAAATACATCGTCATTATGAAAACCATATATCGCAGAAAGAAAACTGTATTCAAAACTCAAATTGTGTACCCATATCAAAAGAGTCGGTAATTTTATTTCTTCTTCCTCTGCATACGCTTCTAAAGCTTTTTTCAGCTTATAAAGCATGTACCCGAATTCTCCCCAGCGTCTACCATGAATGTACAAATCTTCAATTTGAAACTGCCAAGAGTACATAAAAGAATGTGCATCTGTGTGTTCCGAACTTGTCCAGATAGTTGATGTTTCAATGTCAAAAGCTGCATAGACATTAACGAATTCCTGCTTGTGCTTTTTCCGCTTTTGTGGAACTATCCCATAATTACGGAAGAAGGATAACCAGTCAACCGCCTTATAATCTACAGAATCCATATTTTACCTCTTTACGAATTTATCCCATAATTGAGATAGTTTTGCTTCCGTCATTCCATAGGCATTGGCACCGCGCCTGCGCTTTTTTAACTGTGTTTGTTCTGCAGCGAATTTTTCAAAATCACCTTGTATATCTTCCAAAGAATGACCGCGCTTTTTTAATTCTCCGAATTCTTCTATAAACTGCGGAATAACATATTTTGCATTAAAATCCGCTTGAGAAAATCTATAATCCAGATACGCAACAAACTCTTTTGCCTCTTTCCCCGTCATGCTGGCCAACCATGACCCCGCTTCAATTCCTGCTTGCTGCCATTGTTTGCTAACCGTTTGCAAAGCTTTTAAATATCCTAATTGCCTCGCTGCTGTTCTCTGATCCGGCGCGGATTCCCTAACTGCCTTTCGCGCCCGGGCTGCTTTCGCCTGTTGCTTTCTCCGCGCTTCTTTTGCTGCGTCTGATGGCTTTGTAATCTCTGGCGCGGGAATGATAATCGGTAAATTAACAGGCGTTTCGCGCTTCCGGGCAATCTTCAAAGTCGGGACATCGTTCAAAACCCGTTGAACAATGTTCATATAATAAGACGGACTGTCCGATGCTCTGACTTCCGCAACAGTCGGCAATTTAACCGCAGGAGCTAAACCAGCAGCACTTAATCTTTCCAGACGCTTACGGGCAATGCTGCGGAGCCTTGAATATTCCTTATAATCAATCATATAATAACCCCTTATAACTATTCTCCCGCATATATTCCCGCGCTTGTGCAAGTGTTAACCCTGTTACACGGGTTTCGCCATCATAATAAGAAACAACCTTGTAATATGTAATGTGTGCTTCTTCATCGTGAAAATCTTTACGGATTTTGAGAAAATCCCGATACCCGTCTTTCGCATTATACCATGTGTTAATAGCAGGTTTTTCTTCTGATTTCCAAAATACTGTAACTTCGCGCATGTTTAACCCTCCATATAAGCAATAAATTTTTTGCAAGCTTCCAAAGTACCAAAGAAGATTTTGTTACCGAATTTGTCCACCACATAGGCGCGATTCCGAATGTCCAGACATT
>OCVV012843917.1_pt1 | contig 13086 bp, 8 predicted proteins | sample 1539721 | NCBI WGS metagenome assembly OCVV01 (sample SAMN02144230, study PRJEB22623) | gut metagenome | biome: sheep rumen | host: Ovis aries | place: New Zealand
CGGCAAGCCGCATTTTTCTCGGACAATAATTTCCAAAAATTTCCAATAATTGGTTCCAATAATAATTATTGGATAAAATGAGCGTCAATTCTTCACTCATTTCTTTCTTTTCATAAGTGTTCAGGCGAGTAAACTCGTAGTCTTGGTAATTATTGTCCGAGAAAACAAGCCGCTTGCGGCGAAAAGAAGAATAAGATAATTTTGTGTGGTTACTTAACAATTAATGATTAATAATACGTGAGTGTGAGTTCGATGAATCCCAACAAAAATAATTCATGAAAAATTCGTGGTTAATTCATGATAATTTATGTCTAAAAATAAAACACGAATTTCCATGAATTAACCACGAATTTTTCATGAATTGAATATTTGTAGTTTTCGCCGGATTCACGTTCAATTATTGTGAATTATCGTCCAAGGAAAAACAAGCCGCTTGCAGCAGCACATGAGAAAGCGAATCGCTCTCGGCGATGGATTTCAAGAAACAAATGACCATAATTAGAATAATTCTATCCACAAATTATAATTATAGAAATTAGTGACCTAAATTATTCTAATTATTCAAATTAGTTTCAAGAAAAAACAAGCCGCTTGCGGCCACTAAGAGAAAAAATTGTATAAGATAATTTTATGTAGTTACTTACGATTACTAAAAAACAAAAACTAACTAAACAATGAAAACAAAACAGATTTCTTGTGCTATCTTTGCCATAGCAACGGTAGCCACAGCAGCCCTGATGACAACAGGCTGCAGCAAAGACGAAGAGTACGACATGCAGACTTACGATGACGAGTACACCCTGGCCGAGCCGATGATGACGAGGTCGGCAGAAGCAGAATACACTTTATCGTAAACGAAAAAGAATGAAAAAAAATGATGCGAAAAAGTGACATACTGCTTGCAGCCCTCCTCATCTCCTGCATGCATCTTCTCGTCCCCAGGCTCAATGCCCAGAACGTGAGCGAGGGAGAGCGATTGCTGTCGTATGTTCGGGAGGTGATGCATTTTGGCAAGTACAACCCACAAGAGAAAGTCTATCTGCACCTTGACAACACGGGATATTTCAAGAATGAGACGATTTGGTTCAAGGCATACATCATCCGAACAGACGATGGGCGAGCCACGGACTTGAGTCGTGTGCTGTACGTGGAACTGGTCAACCCCAGCGGCAATGTTGTTGCCACAAAAAAATATCCTATAGAAAGGGGGGAAACTCATGGAGACTTTAGGCTGGACAGTATCTTTGCAACAGGTTTCTACGAAATCCGAGCATACACCCGCTATATGACCAATTGGGGAACAAATGCTTGTTTCTCACGAGTGATTCCTATTTTCAAAGCCCCACCCACAGAGGGTGACTATAGCAAGCCACAAATAGACCTCTATAGTTACAGGAAGCGTCTTCCCAACATCAGGCAGGAAGAGAGGGACGAAGAGGGGAACACCATCGGAGCATCGGGCAAACGGCACTCACATTCTATGGTAAGGTTCTACCCGGAAAGCGGCAACCTTGTAGATGGGTTGACTTCCAGAATGGGCTATAGCATCAATGATGGAGACTCGCTTGAAAGGGGAATTGTAGAGATTACACCACATGGAGAGGAGAGAACTTTTCGATTTACGGACAAGAACAGAAGGCCGAGAAGCGGAGTACTCCCGCCAATCCAGCCCTCGGGAATGATTCTGACCATGAACCTGATGGAGGACAGCCTTGTCACGGCCAAGGTGACGGCCACCCCCGACCTGATGGGCAGACTATATGGATGTGCAGTCATGCGCAATGGAATCATTGTGGCAATCGACACGTTCAGACTTGATGGACATTGGCAGCGTGTCTATCGCCGTCACTCGCTCTCGGATGGGGTGCATCAAATCACCGTCTTCGACAGCAATGGCTTGCGCATGGCAGAACGTCTCTTCTTTGTATATCCCAAACACCGTGATTGCATACAGACTACGCTTAAGACAGAAGACATCCGGCCCTGTGGAAAAGTGGAGGTGGAACTAAGAACCCTTCCCAACGCTTCCATCTCTTTTTCTGCCATTGACGCAGCATCCATCACTGGGGGGAAGGCTGGGAATGCCCACACATGGCTGCTGCTTTCTTCAGACCTGAAAGGGTATATAGACCACCCGGAATATTACTTTGAGGCAGATGACCAGACGCACCGTCAGGCAGCCGATTTGCTGACAATGATACAGGGATGGAGGCGTTACGACTGGAACGTAATGACAGGCATTGCCCCTGCACAATCGTTTCAGCCGATTGAGAATCAATTGTATCTGTATGGCCAATTACATTCCAGAAACAAAAAGCGCACCACTGAGAATGTGAACATTACCGCCTACATGTACAACAAGAAGGGAGAGAATATGAAGGCATCGTTTACGACTGGGCCTGACGGAAAATATCACTTCACTCTCCCCGAAATATACGGCGAGTGGAATCTGCAACTCCTTACAAAAAAGGATGAAAGGGCACAAAACTACTTCATCGGCATTGACCGCCAGTTTTCCCCTTCCTGCAGATGGCTATCGCCCCGAGAGACTCGCCTCATACCGCTGGACTCAACGCTCATCTACAGGCCTTTACGCACAATGGAGGAAGAGCCGTCTGCCTTTATCTCTCCCAAGGTTCATACATTGAAGAATGTGACCGTGAAAGCCAAACGGCTCATCGGCAACGTTAAGGCCACATGGTATGATGAGAGCGCCGCCCGAAAAAAGGCTGTACTATACTATGATGCAGATGCTGATGCAGACTCTTTTGCAGACAGGGGGGAGGAAATGCCAAGCATTGCCGAGTGGCTCAAGATGAAAAACAACCTTTTTGGAGGGGAGAATCAGCCTGTGGATGGAGTTTTAAGGGTTCCCTACGAAAGTGGCCTCATCGCTGTTAATGACTTCAATGCAGAACACTTCACCAAACGAGGACGAATTTTGTGGCATGACGGTTTGACCTACAGAGGAAGAGCCATCGTCTGGATTGTTGACAACCAATTCTGCACCATCACCCACTTCACCAAGAAAAGCCTCGATGTCTTCGACGAAAGCAGCCTGACGAGCCTTGTCTATTTCCCCACATTCATTGATGAAATCAAATCTGTTTACATCACAGATGACAGCAACTTCCTCTCCAACTACATCGTCTCCAGCGACATCATGGCTTTAAGTCCGGCCGTCGTCTGCATTTTCCGACACCCCACCTTCGCATGGAAAAAGAAAGGGCTGCGCCGCACCCATTTCCAGGGATATAGCATTGCAGAAACCTTCCAGATGGAGGACTACTCCGTGCTTCCGCCCACCGAGGACCTGCGCCGCACCCTCTACTGGAACCCCACTGTCAAGACCGACTCCCAGGGCCATGCCACCGTGGAGTTCTACAACAACTCCTCCTGCACCGAGATGTACATCAGTGCCGAAGGAATGACCCCCGACGGACACTTCATTGTAAACGAAAAAAGATGATGATACTGAAGACCCATATCCAGACATTGCTTTTGGGGCTGACCGTCGTTTTCTCCGTCCACGCCCACGTCATCGACTCCGTGGCAGCAGGGAGGCCTGTGGTGCAGGAGAAGGTGTATCTGCACTTCGACAACAACTGCTATTTTGGCGGCGACACGATATGGTATAAGGCTTACGTCTGCAGGGCGGACAATCACCGTCCTACGGACATGAGCCGCATCCTGTATGTGGAACTGCTGAACGAGCAGGGCTATCTGGTGGAGCGGCAGCAACTGGTGGTGGACTATGCGGGACAAGCACACGGGCAGTTTGCACTGAGCGACAGTTGCTGGGCGGGCTACTATGAGGTGAGGGCCTACACGAGGTGGATGATGAACTTTGGCTATGAGCGAGCCAAAAAATGGACGGACACACGCAGGATTTTACGAGAGGATGGACGCACCGAGACGTGGGGTAGTGCTGATTTTCGCGACATGAGGTCTGGGCGGGTCTCGCACGAGAACGCTGTGAAAGAGGTGGAAAACCAGATGGGGCAACTGAACATGGACGGACTGGGCAAAGAGAAGGATGAGGACCATTCGGACAAGAGGAGAAGAGTGCATGGTTTGGACATATATTCAGGTGATTACGATAATGCACTCACCATCGACGCTGAGGCCGAGGGGTTGCGCTACCGCATGTACCACGGCCTCTTCTCGCGTGTGCTGCCTGTCTATCAGAAGCCCAAGAGTCCTGAACTGCTCAACAGCAGGGTGATGCCGGTGAAAATCACGATGGGCGACTTCAAGAAGATTTACACGCACAAGGATGTGGATTTCCAGTTCTATCCAGAGGGTGGGCATCTGGTGTATGGACACTCTTCTTATCTGGCATGGGAGGCTCAAGACCGCGAGGGGAGGCGGATGAATGTGAGCGGTGTGCTGCTGGAGGACGGGGTGGTGATTGACAGCATCTGTCCCGTGCATGCTGGCAGAGGAAGGGTGTTGTTCTGTCCGCAGAGGGGGCATTCGTATGACGTGAAGGTGAGGTGTGGCGGAAAGACTTTCTCGCCTCCGTTCCCTGAGATTGAGGACGAAGGATGCACGGTGTCGGTGCGGCAACTGGAGGACAGCGTCGTGTTCAGCATCTACCGTACATTGCCCGATGAGCGGACGCTTTTTCTGGCTCTGACATGCAGGGGGGTGTTGGTTGAGATGCTGTCGGTTGACATGAAGAACGGAAGGAGCCTTGTCACATTACCCAAAGAAAAGTTCCCCACAGGGGTGAACGAGGTGACTTTGTTCGACGGGGAGGAGCGGATTTTCAGCGACCGACTGTTTTTTGTGGCAAGAGAGGGGGAGGGCTGCATGAGGGCTAAGGTGACGACTCCGAACGGGATGCTGAGGCCATACGAGAGGGTGGGCATAGACATTGACGTGGCTACCCCCGACGGGCTGCCTGCTGCGGGGCAGACGTTCTCGGTGGCTGTACGCGATGCCAGCCGCCTGGACGAGTCTTTCTGCACGGGCAACATCATGACTGAATTGCTCCTGCAAAGCGAACTGAAGGGGTTTGTGGAGACCCCGGACTGGTATTTCAAGACAGGGGCCTGGGATGCTCTCGACAATCTGATGCTGGTGCAGGGATGGAGGCGATACGACTGGAGGGAGGCGGTCCAGCCCATGACTGACAAGCCTGACTATGAGCCTGAGAAGGGTACCGTCATCAGAGGAAGGGTGCAAAACATACAGCAGACTATTTTCCAGAAGGAGCGGGGCGACATCCAGTTGTTCTGCTCCCTGCGGTTGCCTGTGGGTGCCAACGACTCCATCACGCTCTTCCAAGGTACCATGAATGTGGGCGACGAGGGATGGTTCAACATCGAATATCCTCCCTTCTATGGCGAGGCACAACTCGTCATGCGTGGCAAATATGTGAAGAAACTCTCCAGAAGGGGCTACCGACATCTGCTGCACGACAAGAACATCCTCATCCGCAAGGAGTACTTCCATCCCAACTTTGCCAGAGGTTTTGACTGGTTTGAGACGAACAAGCCCGAATATGTCACAGATTCGGCCTTGGTGGGCCGCCGCTATGACCGTGACTCTTTCTATGGACCCTCGTTGCCTGAGGTGCAGGTGAAGGCTAAACGCCGCGCACACCTGAAACGCTTAAGGAACAAGCCTGTCTTCAGCATCGACGCTCTCGACTACGAGAACTGGATGTGGGACATGGGCTACATCAACGTGCTGGAAGACAAGTTTGACAACGGAGAAATCAGCCATCCGCTGTCTTTCTACAACAACCTCATCAACAGCACATTCGGTATGTTCGACAGCGAGGAGGGGGAACAGGCTATGCTGTGCTTCAACTGGACCATGGTGGAGGTGAATCCTATGCTGGCATGGAAAAATCGGTTTCTCACTTTCCTCAAGCGCATCGATGTGGTGACGGACGACCCGCTGCGCCCCTCTCCATTCCAACTGTACCATCTGGACAGGAGGGTGAACCACAGGCCTTTGTCGCCCACGGAGGTGGAACCTGGCTCTCACGCTATCTCGAAGTTTGTCAATATCGTCACCTATCCTGAGGACGAGCGACCCATCAGAGACGGACGAGAGTGGCATTTCAAGGGTTTCAATCGCCCTGCCGAGTTCTATTCGCCCGACTATTCCAAGAGGCCGCTCCCCACGGTGCCTGACCATCGCCACACGCTCTACTGGAACCCCACGGTCAAGACGGACTCTCGGGGCCATGCCTCGGTGGTGTTCTACAACAACGCCTCCTGCAAAGAACTGGATGTGGAGGTGGAAGGACTAACCAAAGACGGACGTTTCATTGTGAATGAATAAGAATGAGTCTAAAGACTCTTAAAACAGTTTGGAATGAATAGAAAAACGTACACGCACCTACTTCTCCTGCTCCTTTTTCTCGCCTGTCCCGTCTTGTGCTTTTGTTCTCCCACGGGGAAGAAGAAGGAGGTGGCACGAATCATGAACACGCTACGCAAGGTGGTGGAGTTCAATACACGGCATCGGCAGGAGAAGGTGTATCTGCACTTTGACAACACTGGGTATTACAAGGGGGAGACCATCTGGTTTGCGGCCTACTGCATCAGGGCTGACAAGGGGCTGGCTACGGACATGAGCAGGGTGCTGTATGTGGAACTGCTGACTCCTGAGGGCGAGAGGGTTGAGAGGGTGAAACTGAGACTCGTGGACGGAAGGGCCAACGGGCATTTCCGTCTTGACAACCTGCTGAACAGCGGTTTCTACGAGGTGAGGGCTTACACGAGGTACATGCTCAATTGGCCTCATGTGCCGGTGTTTTCGCATGTGTTGCCCATCTTCAACAAACCGAAGGACGGGGCCGACTTCTCGTCTCCCGCCATCAACCGGGAGGGGTTCAGACTTCGTTTGCCCAGCCACAGAGGGGCAGTGCCATATCTGGGGGGGAGCGGCTCGCGGGTGGGTGCTGAAGCCTGCACGGTGGGGATGGACATGGTGGATGAGGAACGAATCCGTGTGCGGTTTCGGCTTTCCGATACGCTGAAGGCCCAAACATTGGCCTATCTCGTGATGCACAATGGCAACATAGAGATGGCCGACACTTTCACCGCCTGCCCTGTGGCGGAGCGAACCCTCATGCGCCATCGGATGGCTGACGGTGTGAACCGACTCATCGTGTTTGACTGTGGTGGCAGGATGCTGGGCGACAGGCTCTTTTTCAAATGCCCACAACGCCCCTCTCACGACAACATCACCATCATTTCCCTCACTCAAGCCCCCAAACCTTACGGGCGGGTGAAGTTCGCCATCACGTCTGCCCCCAACACCACTTTCTCCATCTCGGTCATGGACAAGGACCGCATGCCGCAAGGCGAACATGGCAACCTGAAAACATGGATGCTTCTAAGTTCTGAGTTGGGGAGCGACATTGCCCACCCTGAGTACTACTTCGAAACCGACGACTCCACCCACCGCCAGGCCGCTGACCGACTCATGACAGACCAGAAATGGCGACGCTATGACTGGAACACTCTGACAGGCGACTCCACTTTTACCTACCTCCACCCCGTCGAAGACAAGATGTATCTGCGCGGAAGGGTCTATCCCAGAAAGGAGAAGGCGAGGGTTTCCTTCCTGACATTGAAGGCATACCTGTGGAACCGGGAGGGCCGTTCGTTCAGCGGAACGACTCAAACGGACAGGGAGGGCAATTTCTTGTGGGCCATGCCTGGTCTTCGCGGCGACTATCAGTTGCAAATCAGACTGAAAAAAGAAGATGCAACGGGGGATTATTACGCATCCATCGACCGCAATTTCTCGCCCGAACCACGTCCTTACCTCTCACACGAGACCGAAATGACACCCCTGGAAAAGAGTAACATCTCCTTCCCCTCCAAGCAGCCTGCCCCACACCCTCTCTTGGCACAACAACGCACGGACTCTCTCTCGCTCATCGCCGACAGCATCTTGCCCGAAGTGGTGGTACAGGAACACAAGAGGCACAGCCTTTTAGGCGACAAGGAACACAACATCTGGCATGATGAGTCCTTCGGAGAACACCGTGCTTCCATCTACTACGACTGCGATGCAGCAGCAGACGAGATGGCTGACCAAGGGCTGCTGATGCCGAACGTATATGACTGGCTGGCGGAGAGAAACGCCTTTTTCAAATCAACAGCCCCACACGAAGCCTACTACCCCTACAACCCCAGCCAACCACTCATCGACGAGGGGAAAGTGGAGAACGAGTTTGAGCAGACCAACACGAGGAAAAGCCCCAACCTGTACCGCGACGGCTATTCCTACAGGGGAAAACCCATCATCTGGATTCTGAACAACAAATATGCCGGCATGACCAACATGGGGCATCTCTTCTCACTCGAAACGCTGGATGATATCCAGACCGAGGCAAGCAGCCAAGACCTGTTCAACCAAAACGGACGCAAGGAATACAAGAACTTCCGTGTGGCCGAAGGAACGATTGAGCGGATGCCCCTGATGCTGGACGAGGTCAAGTCCATCTACATCTCCGAAGCCCCCACGGCCTCACTGCCGTTTCTCCACAGCACGGATGCCCAACACAACGCCGCCACCATCTTCCTCTACACCCACACGACCCAGGCTGCCTATGAGAAATCCGTGTTGCGCCACACACACTACACTGGCTACCAAAAGCCCGAGACCTTCCCTATGGAGGACTACTCCGTGCTTCCGCCCACCGAGGACCTGCGCCGCACCCTCTACTGGAACCCCACCGTCAAGACGGACTCCCAAGGCCACGCCACCGTGGAGTTCTACAACAACTCCTCCTGCACCGAGATGTACATCAGTGCCGAAGGGCTGACACAAGACGGGCGCTTCATCGTGTATGAGAAAGAATAAAAAGATGTAGTATTTTTTCCGTCTCGCAGGCATCACTTCACGCTCCTGTCAGTCGTCACATCAAGGAAGATGACGGGTGAGAAAAGCGTGAAGTGATGCCTGTGAGATGGGGGATGATGCGTGTGTGTGTGTTTAGTAGATGGCTTTGGACAGATAGGCTTTGGCGGTGCCGAAGCGGAGGTAGAAGTCGATGCGGACGGGGAGGTGGCGGAAGTCGTCGGTGACGTAGAAGCGGAGGAGTTCCTTGTCCTTGTCTTTCTCTTCGTAGTCGAGCAGGGAGAAGACGAGGCAATGGTAGGTTTTTCTGTCGTTGGCTTTCCAGTCTTTCTTGCCCCGATAGACGAGGGTTTGGGTTTCGACTTTCTTGCCTGTGGCCATGGGGAAAGAGACCCTCTCCCCAACCCTCCCCCGCAATGAGAAGGGAGTCCCTTCGGATGGTTTCTGTCCCGTGGAAGCGACGCTCCAGTTGCGAGCCAGGGACAGGATGGAGAGCATGTCGTAGTTGCAGTCGTCGCTCTCGTGGTGGTGTTCCGACCACTCGCCATGACGGTTGAGAAAGTGTTGCTTCACGTGGCTCCGGCCTTTGGGGTAGGTGTACCACACTTCATCAACGGTGTAGTGCTTGCCTTCGAGGGAGCCTTTGCGGAAGTAGAGGGGTACAAGTTTGGGTGTGATGTAGGAAATGAGGGTGTCGCGCATGGTGAAGACGAGGTCGCAACGTTTGTTGCTGGTGAAGAGCAGGTCGTTGCGCAGGGCTGGCTGTCCGTGGTAGGTGGCAGTCTTCATGGTGTAGTGGGCCGCACCACATTTCACCCAGATGAATTTCCAGTGAAAATAGAGGTCGTAGGTGAGGTCTTCACCCGCACGGAAGGCAGTGTTCTCGGTGGGACACTGGGCATGGGAGGGTAAAGTGAAAAGTGAAAAATGAAGAGTGAAAAATAAGAGCAGCCCCCATTCGGATGGCTGGTAAAATTGATGTTTCACATTTAACTTTTCGCTTTGATTCTTCATTCTTCCATCAGGGTTGAGTCGTTGACAATGAAGACGATGCTGTCTTGTGCTGTTGCATCGCTGTCAGGCTGGCCGGCAGAGAGAGGGTTTGTCTTGTCGAACGACAGATAGAGGAAGGCGAACACGCATCCCAACACGAGGATGCCGAGTAGCAGGGTGCCGAACATCATGTAGCGGTTCAGCCGTGTGGCTTTGTTGTTGCGGAGACTCATTTTCCAAGTATTTTCTTATATTCACTATCGTTGTGGAGCAGTTCGACGGCGCGTTCCAGGTCTTCGTCGTCCTTCAGGGCTTCTTCCACCATGCCTGCCTGATAGTAGTATCGCTTCAGCACCTCGTTGGCCATCAGTCGGCGGATGTCCTTCTCGCGTCGGTCCATCTCGAGGTCGAGGTTGTGGGCGAGTTTCTTTTCGAGGGCTTCAAATTCGGGTTTGGCGTCTTCGTAGTATCCCTCATGCTCTGCCGTCTTCTTCAGGTCGGCCAACCGCTTCTCGCTCAGACGGTCATACTTGAAGTCGCTGTCTTTCACCATTTGTTTGTAGGCCGCATAGTCGGCATCGGTGATGGCAAAGTCCTTGACCGCCGGGATGGAGGGGTGGCTTTGGAAGTAGCGTGTGCCCCAGTCGGTCAGCACGTCGTCGTTGGAGAGGTAGAAGACGATGTTGGCCAGCGTGTCGTGTTCCACCTCCACATCGGGTTTGATGCCACTGCCCTCGGTCACTTCGCGGCCTCCGGCGGTGTGGAACACCTGCTTAGTGCTGTCGCCCTTGGTCTCCACTCTCTTTCCTGTGGTGCGATAAATCTCGGCAGCCTCGCGCAGCCGCTTGTAATCGACTTTCTGGATGCAGCGTCCCGAGGGAAGATAGTATTTGGCAGTGGTCATTTTCAGGCTGCCGTTGTAGGGCAGTTCGCGCGAACTCTGCACCAAGCCTTTGCCGTAGGTGTCGCAACCTACGATGACGGCGCGGTCGAGGTCTTGTAGCGACCCCGACACAATCTCCGAGGCACTGGCGGTCTCGTCGTTCACCAGCACCACGAGGGGAATCTCCAGGTCGAGCGGGTCGTTGTGGGTCGTATAGTCATAGTGGGCAGCGATGTGTTTACCCTTGGTCTCCACGATTTTCTGTCCTTTCGGCACAAAAAGGTTCACGATATCGACTGCCTCGTTGAGCAGGCCGCCCCCGTTGTTGCGCAGGTCGAGCACCAGGCTCTTGGCCCCTTTCTCTTTCATGGAGATGACGGCCTTGCGCACATCCTTGGCACACCCTTCGATGAACTCCGTCAGATAGAGGTAGCCCACATCAGCCGCTCCGTTTCCGGCCTTAGAGCCGACGAGTCCGTAGTAAGGAATGGGCGATTTCTTGATGTTGCGGCGCGTAATCTTGAAGTTGCGCGGCTTCTTCTCTCCCGGCCGCTGCACCTTCAGCATGAACGTGGTGCCAGGCTCTCCTCTCAGCATCTCGCTCACCTCCGAGGTGTTCAGCCCCTTCAGTTCCTTGTCGTCTATGCGGAGCAGCACGTCGCCCACCTGTAGTCCCGCCTCAGCAGCCGGCATGTCGGGATAAGGCTCCTGGATGATGACTGTCGAGTCCTTCCGCATGCGGATGATGGAGCCGATGCCGCCATACTTGCCTGTCGTCATCATCTTCAGTTCCGTCATTTCCTCCTCAGGATAGAACTTCGTGTAGAGGTCCAGTTCGCGCGTCATCGCGTCGATGCCCACACGCACCAGTTTGTCAGCCTCCAGCGAATCCACATAGAAGAGGTCCAACTGGCGGTATATCGTGTTGAAGAGGTCCAGATTCTTGGCCACCGAAAAGTTGTGTTCCGTCTGGGCCACCGACACTAAAAGCGAGAAACTAAAAACTAAAAGAGTGAGAATCCTTTTCATGTTGGAAATGTTGATTTGTTTGCAAAGGTAAGGAAAAGTTTAGAGTTTAGGGTTTAGAGTTTAGGGTTTTTAACCATTCGACATGTGTTTTTTACTCTCATTATACAAATTCCTCAAAACTCAAAACCCTAAACCCTCAATTTTATACAATTTCCTCTAAACCCTAAACTCCAAACTCTAAACTTTTTCGTACCTTTGCATCTATGGAAGAACAACAACAGCAGCGCCTCATGCGCCGATACTACCAATATCTGAAACTGGAACGAGGCCACTCGCCCCACACCATCGAGGCATACATGCGCGACCTCGACAAGTTTCTCCGTTTCATGGCCGACGAAGGCAAGGACTTCATGGCGGCACAACTCGACGACTTCCACCAGTTTTCAGCCCTCATGCACGACATCGGCATCCAGCCCATCTCCCTCTCGCGCATTCTCTCCGGCGTGAGGAGTTTCTACCACTTCCTCGTCCTCAGCGACCTGCTCGAAGTCAACCCCACCGAACTGCTCGAATTTCCCAAGAAACCCCAGCACCTGCCCGACGTGCTCTCGGTCGAAGAGATTGATGCCATCGAAGCCGCCATCGACCTCAGCCAGCCCGAGGGACAGCGCAACAAGGCCATCATCGAGACCCTCTTCAGTTGCGGACTGCGCGTGAGCGAACTCATCAACCTCAAACTCAGCAACCTCTTCCTCGACGAAGAGTTCATCCGGGTGGAAGGCAAAGGCTCCAAGCAGCGACTCGTGCCCATCTCCGAGAAAGCCATCCACGAACTCAACCTCTACTTTCTCGACCGCAACCTCCTCCCCATCCCCCCACAATACCAGGACTACGTCTTCGTCAGCCATCGGCGCAAGCGACCCCTCACCCGCGTCATGGTTTTCCTCATGATTAAAGACCTCGTGGCCCGAGCCGGCATCCAGAAGACCGTCTCGCCCCACACCTTCCGCCACTCCTTCGCCACCTCCCTGCTCGAAGGCGGTGCCAACCTGCGCGCCATCCAAGCCATGCTCGGCCACGAGTCCATCGCTACCACCCAAATCTACACCCACATCGACACCACCCACCTCCGCGAAGAAATCCTCCTCCACCATCCCCGCAACATACGACAGACCACCTACGGTTCTTAATCACCACGTGAGTTCGGTATAAGAGCAGTTTTAATGATACGCCTTCGGCGGACGAAGAAAAAACAGAAAAAAACCGATGAAAACAAATAAAAACCTTTTCTTCGCCCGCAGCATCTTTGCCTTCATAACCAAGAAGAACCTGTTTTTATTTGTTTTTACTGGTTTTTTTCTGTTTTTTCTTCGTCCGCCGAAGGCGTATATCTTATACCGAACTCA
>OCVV011197482.1_pt1 | contig 13084 bp, 16 predicted proteins | sample 1539721 | NCBI WGS metagenome assembly OCVV01 (sample SAMN02144230, study PRJEB22623) | gut metagenome | biome: sheep rumen | host: Ovis aries | place: New Zealand
CTCATTCCCCCCCGTCTACCCCTGCTAAGCAAATTAAATGGGTGCTTTGTCAATTTATTACCGTTTTCCCCACTATTTCACGACAAAAAATCGACAATAATAAAACGCTATTATCTATTCTCGTTTCGCTATTGAAAAACGATATTAAGCATTAACTTAATACCGCTTTTATTTACTGATTAGATCCGATTCATTAATGATTACAATATTGTAAATAGTTTCTCATTATCTCACCAACTTGATTGGTTGAATAGAATATTTTATCTTTCGCAAAAAATGAAACGATGTAGCGTTCTAAATCGTTTGTCGGTTTAGTGAGATATTTTCGATAATTATTATGAGCGTTAGAATCATCCTGATATATCATTCCCCTTTCGTCTTTGTGAATCGGTGTAGTCTTTTCGTGAATATAAGTGAAAATCACTTTTTTATTATTTTCATCTTTAGTCTTGACGATTTCACATTGTAAAATCCATTTATCATATTTAATAAAATATTGATATAACACGTTTTGCGGATAATTATATTTATAAGGTAAGTGAGGATAGAGATCTAATTCCCATTTGCCTTGAGTAATCATCTTCAATCTAGGATTATTGAAAGCAAAATATTTATTGGATTTCTTATTGACGTTTTTAGTTGTCATTGATTCAGTATATTCGACTGCGACAACATTTTTGTTCTCTCCATAGTCGTAAATATCAATATCCCCTTCTTTCATCATTCTAACGTGGTCTAATCCCATCTCGCTAAAATAAGGGTTGATGATATTAATGGTATTACCACACATAAAAATCTTAACATCGTCACGATCTCTGATAATGGTTGATAAGACGTTCTGAAAAGCGATGAATTCATTAACTAGATAATATTTTCTCGTGATAAATTCATCAAATAGAATCGTTTTAATTGCTGGATATGCGTTTGATTTATAGTGTTCCTCGTTAGTCAGAGCGAAGCAAGTTGCGAAGGGCTTTTCGTCAACGTAATTATTATCTGGGTTTTCATTATCGATGTATTTCAAATAGAATTTTCTCGCATTATAAGTTACTGCATTATATTTACCCTTAGTTATTTTATGTATTTCACCATTCGCGACAATAGCTTTAAAAAATTCTAAAGCATATTTAGGTTTAATATCTTCATCGTATCTTCTAATAATAGCTCCCTCATTCTTAAAATTAGAATTGACATAATCTTCTAAAATATACATCAAAACTGCGTAAGATTTACCATTTGAACGCTCTCCGAAAATGAGGTTATATAAACAATTTTTAGATAAGATTCTTTTTAATGAATAATATTTATTTTTATCTTTTTTCATATAATTTGTCCCTTCTAATGCCCGCTAGATAATTAATAAATAGACTACTTAAAGATAATGAATAATCTATCGGTTGCATGTGTATCGCTGATAATTCGTGATATTCGCTCTTATTACCTAAATAATCCGTTAAAATTCCATCTCTTCTTTCGTCGATGTATGTGTGTAAATTTTTACCTGTTCCTGAGATTTCATCACCTTTATTATAGCTTTCAGAGTCAGAGAATTTTATATCTTTTTTAGTTATAAAAGTTGACGGAAAATACATTGAATTTTTAAAAACTTTAAACGGATCTTTAAAGTTCTGTTCTAAATATGGGATTCCATATTTTTTGTTGACGCCTGATATAGTAAATGATAAAGTATTATCCCATTTTTGCACCATATAACGCTTAGCCCCTAACGTCTTGAAAGTTTTATATTGTCCGTCAAAATCCCAAATACCGAGCCATTTTTCAACGCCCTTAATGGTCTTAGGGTGGACGAGATTATGATCTAATCCGTGGTAATCCATCGCTTTTAATAATTTATTTTTAACCATATTATTATATTTTTTAAAATATTCAAGATGTAAATTCACATTAACGATTTTAACCGAATCTGTGTCAGAATAGATATAATCATTTTTACATTCATTAATTGCGGTAAATAGATTCCTTCTAGCGTAAGCGGTGACGAAGATTCCCCACGGATAAAATAAAAATCTAGTCTTTTTATTGTTGTATTTTTCTAATTCTTTTTCTTCATTAGGTGATTGATTTATCCATTCGCCGTTTTCATATTTATAAATTTGTCTAATAATGTTTGTGACTGTCATTCCATAACAAGAATTTAGCATTTCTTTTGATTTCATATATTCGACGATGTATTCATCAACACCTTTTAGAGATGTTTTTTTCTGATATAAATCTAAAATAGTTTTTACTAAATCTGTCGGTAAATATCCCTTTTTATATATGTAAAAATTTCTAATTGACATTTTATCCCACGTGTAAAATTTTTCTAAAATTTCAAAATCTATATTAGTTATTGAGGTTATTACTTTAGAAGCTTCAACTACTCTTCCGTTATCCAATATTTTATTTTCACATACAGAACATTTAGAAAAAGATAGAGGGTGATCCGTGAATTGACTAGCTTTGATGTTAATAAATTCTATATCAAAAACACAACAATATTTTTTTAAATATTCTTTAAATTCTTCTTTATTCTTAGGATAGACTAATTTCCCTGTGGACATAGGAAATTTCTCCATCACCATTACTGCTGGATAAGAAGATGTAAAATCAAAAGAAGTGACAGCGTGATTTTCAATTCCAACTCTTAAGGCGTTAGCGTGAGTGAATCCGCCTTGAAACGCCCTTTGTAATAGATGATATTCATTTAAAGAATTAATCTTTAAAGATTGCATTATTTTATTATAATTTCTAAATTTCCAGAATCCGACTTTGTGATTATTATTCACATAAAAACAATTATTCCTACATAGCGTTCTCACATATCCTGTCTTTGTTAGAGGTAATTTAGATATAGATCCTAAACGCTCTATTTCTTCCTGTATATAAGAAGTAACTACTTGTCCATCGTGTTGAATATAGCCTAATTCTTTGTCACTTAGAGGCGTTTTAGAGTGTCGCATTAAAGAATAATCTAAATCACCGAATAGCTTTTTAACTTTATATTTAACAAGATTTTCTCCTAATTTTTCTAATGAGTATCCTGATAGTTGATAAGAACAGCGATATTCGATTCCTTCTTTAGTTCTTGCGAAAAGCGGTTTTCTATTTTCGGAGGCAAAAACATAATCCCACTCTTGACGCTCTCTTAAAAATTGAAATTCATACGATAAATTATGAATAAAAATTAACATCACATTTTTATTTTCTTTGACTTCAACTTTATTATCTTTTCTATGTTTTAAAGTGACTTCTTCGACTCCGATTTTAAAATGTTCAATTAATTTTTTTTCACAATAAAAAAATTCATCCCACGTTCTACCGATGATGGATTTACCATTTATGCAGAGCGTCCAAGCATACATTATGGCGGTTTTTTCTTTTAATTCATTTAAAAAAGAAGTTGTTTCAATATCAAAAGCGATAGGTAAATTCAGATAAGCGATTCTTTTGTTGTTTCTTCTAGTAAATTGAGGTTGGATATTTTTAATGATTAAGTCGATGTCTTTAGGTTGATAAATCTTAGGATCATTACCATAGATCACTAAATCCTGACTCATCTTCTTCCTCTTCTTCCTCATATAATTCATCTAAATAATCATCTAAAGCTTCTTGTAAATCATCGCTATCTAAATCATCATTGTTTCTAACTAAATCAGCTAAATATTCCATCATCTGATCGGATATATCTTTTTTAGATTTTAAAATGCCAGCGTTACTTTCTTCAAATTTGTGATATCCATCCCAAAATTTATTAGATTGTTCTTCGGTCATATCACCAAATCTAGATTTTAGATTTTGCTGGACATCTTCTTTATATTCCTTCCACCCTTTATGAGTAGATGTTTTAGCGTTTAAAAAATTCCTAACTTGAGAATAAACGTGCTTAACTTCATTGTAATTTTTACCCTTAATAGAAAATTTAAAATCTTCATTAGGTAATGACCTCATCGCTGGCGATAATGAAGAATTATTTTTTGAAGCGTAAGCTCTAGCTCTTTTTATACGCTTATTAGCAACAGAAACTAATCTTGATGTAACTTCTTTTAATTCTTTCTGATTAAGGGCATTTAAAGTATTTAAATCCAAATTTAAAAAACCTTCATAATTTCCTTGAATCTTGATACCTGTTCCGCCTGATAATTTCTTAGCCATAATAACCTCCTCTAATTATTATAAAATTAATGGGGTGAATTAACACCCCACTATTTTAAAATGGTATCTCTGGATCTTCTTCGTTTTCTTTATTTGTTGACTTTTTAGGTTGAATTAAATCAACATTTGTCACGATAACTTCAACAACGTTGATGGTTTTATCTTGCTTATCCTTATAGCTTCTTTGATTCAATCTTCCTGCTAAAGCTACTAAATCACCCTTCTTGACATATTTAGCGATAATTTCAGCATTTTTAGAAAACGCTACGCAAGGGATAAATGAAGTGGTTTTTTCTTCTTTGCTTGAGTAATTATCAACTGCAATAGTGAAAGAAACAACGTGATTATCTGAATTTTTTAAGACCTTCAATTCAACATCTCTAACTAAACGACCGATAAGATTTAAATTATTCATAATTATTTTTAATACCTCCTCTAATTAAAATCTTTTTCTAGCGACACATATATTAATTAAACGTTCGATGAAATATTTATCTTCTTCAATTAATTTAATGATTTCGTCTTTGGTTAGCAATTCTTCTGATTTAAGCTGATTCACCCATTCAGTGTTGATTTCACCAAGACGATCATATAGAAGATTTTTCAAAGAATTTGGGCTATCTTTTACATTCATCTTTTTCTTCCTCCTTTCTATTATTAAATTCATCAATAAGGCGTTCACCTAATTCGACGAGATAATAATTAAATTCTCTTTCAAAACGTTCTTTGAATATGGATAAGGTATAACCATCATATATTTCTTCTTTATCCATATCATTTAATATGTTTTCAACTAATTTATATACACATATTTCACTCATATAAATCTCCTTTATTACTAGCTTTACTAATTGACGTAACCATTCTAGATTCATTGTTTAAAATTTATCCTCAATTATATAAAATCGTAAATTCGTTCATAAAATTCTCTATTTCTTTTAAACTTACTCTCAAATATCTCTAAAGTACGTTTATCAAACTTAAAATCGTTCTTCATATCATTTAAGAGGGATTTAATTATTTTATAAAAATCTGATCTACTAATTTTTACATCATTTTCACTTATTAACTCTACATATAATCTAACACGATGATCAATAATTATTAATGTATATTTATCATATATATTTTCTTTTTCCATAGCGTTTATAACAGAATTAATTACTACATAAATATTATCTATTTCCGTCATTTCAAATCTCCTCTTTCTTTCATCACCTTTTCACAATCAATGATGATTTTAGAGTGATCTAATGAATTTATTATTTTTAAATCATTTATAATCTCTTTAATGCAATCTTTTCCAATATCATTAATAGAAGAATAATAACCTCTAAAATTTAAAGCGTAAGAATCATATTCAGCGTTAAATTGAAGTTCTAATTTTGCTTTTAATAATAAATTTTCATAAGCTATTAAACGTTTTTTTAATTCATTAATAGTATTTGTCTGATCATCAATTAATCCTTTTAAATCTTCAATATTCTTTTCTGATTTTTGTAATCTTTCAACAATATATTCTTCGGCGGTCATAATATTTCTCCTTTCAATAAATCAAATTCTTCTTGAGTTAAATAACGTTTTTTATCACCTATACAATAGTTATATTTTTGTAAATCATCACCTACAATTTGTAATAACTTAACTAACACCAACTTTTCTTTTATAATTTTTAATATTTTTTCTAATTTTTCGTTTCTTTTAATGATGTTATCAATATCATCACAGACTTCTTCAATATCTTTACAGACTTTTTTAGTATCTAAATATACATCCATAACTACTCCTTATTTAACTATTTCACCATATCTGAATTTAGGTGTAGTTTCATAGACGATGATGTCAGATTCCTCGAAATAACCATCTTCATCATATAAGGCTTTTTCGATCTGAATATCAAATTGAGTGAATTCTTTGTCGTTGCGGTAGTGAACTTGTTGAGATTCATTTCTAGCTTCTCTAATTAGTACTCCCAAATACATCGACTGAAACATAGCAGCAGTTGTCATTTCATTGAATCTGCCTAATTCTCTTCTTTCATCAACTCCGTTGATTCCTGATGTTACTACATAAACATACTTCTTTTCCATAATATCTTCCTCCTTTAAGTATGGTGGAAACTTTCATTTCCTGATTTAATTATAGCACCATATATATTATTGTCAATAGTTTGACAAAAATATTTTTAAAAAATTTTTAAAATAAAAAAGAATCCAGACACAGAGATCTGGATTTCCCCCTCAAAGAAAGGAGAAGAACATAGAGGAAGTATGTATATGGGTAGGTGATGAGTCTACCTCTATCCTTATTATATATTAATTATCATCCCAATAAAAGCCTTCTATTAATTGATTCTTTATTAAAGTCATTTCTTGCAATGTTGCCCCCGGATAAGCGTTTAAATGGATATCAGAAGCACATTTAGAGAATCCAATTAAAGAAGATAATTTTAATTTCTTCATTGATAATCGACCTTCATTTTGAGTAAAAGTATACATATCATCAATAAATGTGTTCTTAGTTATTCTTAACCTCACTTCTTTAGGCGAATAAAGACCATTAATTCCTGATGTTACTTGTCCGTAAGCCTTACTGATGTTATGAATCGATGTATTTGTAAAAGCTCCAAAAGAAGAACCAACACCAGCGATTCCTTTAGCAACACCAAAAGGATTACCTGTTGCAACACCACCAGCGATATTGATTCCTGAAGCGATTGTTCCTAAAGATAAATTAATTAAAGATGATAATTTATTTCTTTCAATGTCGCCTTGATTTGACGCACTTAAGCCTAATTTAACACCTAATTGAATCGTAGATTGATAGATTAATTTATTATTTGTGTTATCAATTACAAAAACATTACCCATTCCATCAACATTAGATATGTTGAATTCAACTAACAATCTTTTACCCACAACATCGTTAGGATCTAAATTTATCCAGCCTAAATAAGGGATATATAGCTCGTATTGACTATAAGGAGCATAATCTAAATAAGATGAAGCTTGAGGTATAGTAAAATCTGCAATTGTGTAAAATCTAGGGTAAAATTTATAATTATCAACATTCATTTCATATTGTCCTTGAGGATCTAAAGTGATTGTTGTCTTTAATTCTCCTAAAGTTTCTAGTTTAAAAGGAAAAACAACTATAGATTCAACATAATTAATTCTGTTAACATCACCAAAAATATAATTAAGAATTCTATCGATATGTCCATTTTTAATTATTCTCGGTTTATTTAATCCTGTACAAAGACCTAATATTTCTGAATATCTAGCTGTATATGTTCCAATTGTTCCCGGATCATCACCATTTAAATTAGGGTATGTCAATACATTATTATTAATATCACCTATTAACGCTGTAGATGTTACTACTCCAGAATTTCGCGGTGTTAAGATTACAGAATAATCATTTGAAGTTATATTATTATTTGCTAAACTAGTATCAACTAATTGACCATTACTAACAACACTTTCAGTGACAATTTTTTCAGTTTTTAAAGGAGCTGAATCATCTCTTAAAAAAGGATTGAAATTATTTGCTTGTCTTTCAATCATTAATTCTTCCTCTGCTAAATAATTTTTAAAACTTGTTTTTTCATCACATAATAAATCTAATCTTATTATATTTAATGATATTAAAGTTAAATCGTTGATAAAATAATATCTATCTAATTCGGTTATATAACAATAATTAGACCTCAATACTAAAGAATTAAATCCACTGACCTTAACATCAATAACACCATTTCTTCTATTGAATTCACTTCTTAATTCTCCATTTAATGTTATTAAAGGAGCATCTAAAGTCTTATTAATGACATTTCTTTTACCTTGATAATCATAAAATTTTATCTCCATATTTACCTCCAAAAATAAAGACTAGATTATATATTAACCTAGTCTTATTATATCTTATTTTATTTATCTTTTTTAACATTAACTTCTTTAGTTAATTTAACTTGTTCTTCAATAACGTTATCTATTAAATCCTTGTTATCTTCATAAGAGATGTTATTTTTAGCACAATCGCTAATTATTTGAGCGACCGCTAATAACTTCTTAACACTTCCATTGATATTAGCCCCTGAATATTCAGCGATATGAATAGCATTAGGTATGATAGTCTGAACAAGCTGAAGCAACTTTTTTGAATTCTCAAGATCTGTTCTAATTGAATCGTTAGTTGATTCGAGTTCATTGCATTTGTTTTCGAGTTCTGAATCGACTTGTTTTTTAAGTCGCTTGCCTTTAAGAGTCGACCAAAGAAACAAGACAATTGAAGCGATTAAGACTAAAGAAGATAGAATAATGTAAAATAAGTTAAGTAATTCTTTCCAATTCATAATTTAATTAACCTCCTAATTTTTAATATTTGTTGTAATAAATATAAATATAATCAGATCCTTCTTCTGCGTCGGTGTTAAGTTGAACATCACTAAAAGTACGTTCTGAATTTATATAGAAATATGAGCCTTCATCTGCATTATATATTACACTTCTACCCATAGATTGACCTTCTGAATAAGCATAATATATTATTGAAATAATATGTTCATAGTTTTCATTAACAAAATCCCTAACATCATTCATCGTTGAATTACTAGCACTAAATATTTTTCTCTGAACGAGTTGATCTTCTCTAGCAATTCCACCCTGATATTGTTGGTAAGGGTAAGGGTGAGAGCCTTCGTTGAGCATAGCGGTATTTAAGAAATCTAAAGCACCCTGCCAATCACCATTATTTAACATAAATAAATATGATTTACCTGCTTTTAAATTTACAACTAATTCGCTTGAATCAATAACATTTCCTACGTTTCCACTACCATCGCTATAATCACAATTAATATATGTAATACTAATAGGGATAGAAAATGTATATACACCTGTTTGTTTGCACTCAAAATAAAACCCATTATTATTAAAAGAGTCTTTTTTCAATTCACCTGTTAATAGATTCAACCCCTTCTCCCATTCATCTCTCACCCATTGAGAGCCTGATTGATCTAAAGTGGTTAAAGGTCTATCTTCAATTATAGTTTCGGTGTAAGACGTATCTAATCTATATTGAAATTCTAAATTGTTTCGTGAAATCCACGCTTTAAAAGTTTCAACTGAATTAATATCACTTGTATTAGGACGCACGTTTATATTTTTGTTATTATCAATAGTAATAACTATTCCTGTTGTTATGTTATTATAATCCGTAATTGAAACAACATTACCAATATTTGATTTTATATATGGTATGTCAGTTCCACTTGATACTGGTATAGCATTTGATAGCAAGACATAAAAATTATCATAACCACCACCATTATAATAAACCCAATTTAATCTAGTTAAATCTTTTGAATTTAAATACCCCGTTTGTCTAGTGATTACATTACCACTTACGCTATCGTATGCTCCTAGGTGATAGAGGTTTTTTTCGTTCACAGAATCTAAATCCGAATCTAAAGCGAAAGTGTTATTTTTTTCAAAATTGAGAATCTTAGTTGATGGATCGTAAGAAGCGTTATTTAATGCGTTCCCATTTCCACTAACAACAACAGAGCTAATTCCACCTTGTCCAATAGATCCTTCTAGTGTATTCACTCTAATATCTAAAGAAGAAAGGAAGGTATCGTTGTTGAAAATACCTTCCTCTATCTTATTCATATTAGAGGCGTTTAAAGGGGTGTATCCGTTTACCCAATTAGTTTTTGTATACGCCATTTTAAAGCACCTCCATTAATTTATTAAGCTACAAAGAAAAGAACAAATTGTTCATCGAGATCGTTAAAATATCTCGCGTCCATACGATGAAATTGGTTAAAAAATTCACCTTTAGCGTTATATGCACTAGTTGTTCTTCTGTTATAACAATTAACACCTAAAGCGTCACGATCGAACATTACTGCTAAGACGCCACTAGCTTCAACATTAGTTCCTGAAGTGGTTTTAATATTAATCTTAGAAACGTCCTCGAAAGCATAAGATAAGCCTGTACCCTGCCAATAAGAGATAGAATCGGCTTGTGGTAATTTAGTAAATTCATCGTGGAAAGTATCAGATTGTAGATAGACATCTGCCGCTGATTTGAAGTTCGATAACATAACAATCTTTAAATAATCGATGGAAGTGTGTTTAGCGGTTTTTCCAACATTAAATAATTTAGAATAAGATTTTAATCTATCGGCATACATTTTCATTTGATAAGAAGCGAATCTAATAAATTCTGGATTATATATGCAATTAGAAGCAGTTAAAGTGTTGTTAGGATTTAATCCATTATATAAGAATAATAAATTGACCGCTTTAATGCCACTCTTAGACGCTAAGGGATCAGTTCCGTAATCATCGATGATAGTTTCACCGATCATATTATCGATTGTTCTCATAACAAGTTCATCCGCTCTTAAAGTGAAAGCGTCGTCGACCTTGTTATAGAGCATTGATAAGAAAGAATTTAATTGTGCAACGTTAGAAAAAGATTGTTTAACTTGAAGTTCAGTAATAGATTGGTCAATTTCTAAAGTAGACATCATATTGTAGAATTTTGCTGAAACGTTAGGCTTGTGGAAGATATGAGGATCGTATGAAACACCATCTTGTAAATCCCACGATTTGTTTTCAGTTGCCTCGGGTAATTCAGCTCTAATTTTTTCTAATACAGAGCCAAATTCCCAATCATCCATCATTACAGAAGGAGCACGACCTTGATATTTTCTATTGACGAAAATAACCCTTCCGATATGATTTGTTAAAGCTCTAACATAAGCGTCTTGAGCGTTAGCATTGAAGACCGCAGTTCCAACATCAACTACATTAGATAAATCTTCAGCGACAACTAAATCAGTTTCGCCTAAAGCTTCCTTAACTGCACTATTTGTAAATGCGTAAATTTGTTTAATATCCATAATTAATTTTAAATAACCTCCTATAATAGATATTTTAATAAATTGATAAAGCCATAATTTTATCGACATCTTTTATCATTATGTCGAAGAATTGTTTTTTTCGTAATTCTAATTCAGATTCAATCATCTGTTGCGAAGTAGTGACTCCAATATTGCCTTTACGAGTCAGAGTTCTGGATCCTGAATTAGTTTCGGTAGTGGATGATGAAGAATCCACTTTATTATTACCTGTTTGACTTGTTGTATTTGTGCTATTAGCACTAGATGAATTAACACTAGATCCATCTGTCGATGAATCGTTGAATCCGTAATAATTATTTTTTGTTGAGCCATCATTACCGCTAGTCGTAGTTAAATTCGGTGTTTCAGTTCTATTCTCACTCGAAGATATTGACCGCGTTAAATTAGGCGTTTCTGTTTCCGTCATAGAATAGTTGTCAATTGGGTTATATTCAGCAGTTAATACATTATATTGATTAATCCAACTAACCTTATATTTTAATAATATATATTTAGCAATTTTAATATTGACATCCCCTTCATCGCAAACTAATTGATCACTTACTAATAAATCATCGGATACAATAGGAGCGATTAACATTGTTAAATTCAAGATGTAATTAGAGATGTATTTATCTGAAGCATAAGAATAATAATAAATCTGATCTAATAGAGTTGCGTTTTCTTCACTTAGAAAAGGTAATTCATTCAAATTATAAATAGCTCTGAATATACCACCTTTAGAAATATCGAAGGTGTCAAGAATTTTTAATCTATCTCTAACTGACTTCTTTTTTAGAATCATCTTCTGTCACCTCCACTTTATCTTCATTCTGAATCGCTTTATCTTTATTCAGAATCGCGTTATCTTCATTCTGAATCTTGATGTTAGTTCCATCTCCTAAATCGATATAATCATCGCGTAGATCTTTCCAAGAAGAAGATAATTCAACCTTGACATTAGTTCCATAGATTTTATTAACTAAATCCCAACCATTTTGACGTTCTTTTAAATAAGTGTCGATGGAAGGTCTTAAAGAATCTTCATTGACTTGCGTTTCTGCTGAATTAAGAGCTTCACGCTTCATATTATAGTTCGCGTTTAATCCTAATTCATTTAACCAAGAAGCTAATATATATTGATTAGATTCAATTAATTCTTTTAGACCTCCAATTTGTTTAGTTCCATAATTATCAACTTTTAGATCTTGAAGTGCATTTGATAAATCTTCTCTAACTATCGCTCTGATTTCTTTTCCATCTTCAATATCGATGAAGAATTGATCTAAAGAATCTTTAGTGTCATCATCTTGTGCCGATACGATGGAAAGAATCCTTGAATTAATTAACGCTAATCTAATTGAAATCACGTTTTCTGCTAAAAGCGAAGCGTAGTATTCGTTAATATCTCTTAACCCCTGATAGAATGGATCGTTTCTTATAACAACACAATCTTTTCCAATCTCTAATTGCTTATTAAATTTCAAATAAGGATTGTTAACGATAGCAATTGTAGGCAAATAATATTCATTCTGCAGACCACCTAATCCACCCCAAAATGCATATAATTTACCATCGACTTTAGTAATAATCGCGTAACCTCTAGATTGAATATATAGTTCTAATTCATCCTTAGGGATTGTTTCGGGTAGATTTTTATATTCAAATATCGATTGTGTCCTGACATACATTTTAGATATAAAATGCTCAATTAGTCTTTGCTTGTTTTTTAAAATATTAAATTGACTATTAACACCGAAAAACCAATTGTCACGAGATTTAATAACATCATCCGACATTTGAAATATCCTCCTAGTTTTTATATATCACGTTTCACGTGAAACAACAAGCATATTTTAATATCGTTTTTAAATACCGAAACGAGAATGATAATAGCGTTTTTAACATCGTTTTTATTATTGTCGATTTTTTGACGTGAAATAGTGGGGAAAACGGTAATAAATTGACAAAGCACCCATTTAATTTGCTTAGCAGGGGTAGACGGGGGGGAATGAG
>OCVV012845467.1_pt1 | contig 13083 bp, 6 predicted proteins | sample 1539721 | NCBI WGS metagenome assembly OCVV01 (sample SAMN02144230, study PRJEB22623) | gut metagenome | biome: sheep rumen | host: Ovis aries | place: New Zealand
CAAGCGGCTTGTTTTTTCTTGGACGATAATTTCCAATAATTGACGATAATTTTATCCAATAATTATTATTGGAACCAATTATTGGAAATTATTGGAAATTATTGTCCGAGAAAAATGCGGCTTGCGGCGAATAAAGTGAAATTTTTTTCTGTGCCTACGTGCTTTCTGTGTGAGATTCCCGCTTCATGCGAAGAAGTCATTTTTTTCCTCCCATCTCATCACAAATCATCAGAAGTCATTGCCATTCCAATCTTTTTGTTTATCTTTGCACACGAAAAGAGGAAAAAGATGGCATATTTTTTTGGAAATAATCGTCTTTTTGCCTAACTTTGTGGCCGAATTGACCAAAAGACTAACTATTGTACTACAACCTATTATGAAAACTCGTTTTTCGCTTGTTGTATATTTAATAATGTGGAGCGCACTGAGTGTGTGCGCCCAGAATGTGCTGTTCTTCGGCTCGAAGCAGGGACTGTCCAACTCGCGTGTGCGCAGTCTCTATGAGGATAAGCGCCATAACATCTGGCTGACTACGCAGAATGGCTTGAACCGCTATGATGGTGTGAAGTGGAATGTGTATCGCCACGAGATTGGCGACCCCACGTCGTTGCAGCACGATGAGACGACCTGTGTGATAGACTATGGGCCTGGCACACTGCTGGTGGGCACAGGGGCTGGTGTGCAGTTGTTTGACTATGCCACCGACTGCTTTTCGACTGTGCCGATGCTGGCTGAGAATGGCGACACCCTTGTGACGCGTGTGGTGAACTTCTGCCGCATTCAGCCGGAGAGAATGATTGTGTGCATTGCGGGGTATGGACATGGCGAGTTGATGAAGGATAAGGAGGGAAGGTTGTATGTGAAGCATTCGACGGAATTTCTGACTGGCGAACAGAACTATAGCCCTGTGCAGTTGATGGAGGATGGCAAGAAGCGGCTGTGGATTGTCAACTCTGGCGGCTTCTTGTGTCGCAAGCAGGGGGAGAAGAAGTTTCGCGCATACGGGGAACTGAAGGGAGTGAAGAAGGTGGCCATCAGCAGTACGGGACACCTGTATGCTGCAACGGTGCGGTCGGGTGTGTATGTGTATGATGACAAGTCGGACAGTTTCAGGCAGGTGGCCCGGGGAGATGAGATGGGCGGTGTGGTGACTGGCATCAATACATGGTGGAATGGCCGTCTCTTTATCGGCACGGATGGTGGCGGCTTGCGCCTCTATGACGAGAAGACGGGTAAGGTGGGGCAGAGCACTGTCTCAGTGAAGGACTTTGACTTTTCGACGGCGAATGTGAACGATGCCATCCGCGATGCCTATGGCAACGTGTGGGTGGCACTGTATCTGAAGGGGGTGATGATGAAGCCGGTGAATCAGTCGGCGTTTGAGTATGTGGGCCGCAACTCCATCACGAAGAATTCGATTGGCGACAACACGGTCTTCTCGCTCTCGCAGGCGATGGAAGGCACAGTGAACGGCGGCGGCCTGTGGGTGACGACGGACAACGATGGCGTGTATCTGCTGTCGGGTGACGGCACACAATCGCGCCATTGGTACAGGGGAAACACGCCGGGCATTCCGCTGAACTTTACGGCGGTGCTGAATCCCAGTCCGTCGGTCATGCTGATGGGTACCTATACGGATGGCTTGTGGCGGATGCAGAATGGGAATATCTCGCTGCTGACGAAGGACATCACGCATATTTTCGACATTGAGCCTTCGGGCATGCCTGACTGCTACTGGATTGCGACGATGGGCGATGGCTTTTACCACTATCGTCTCTCCACGGGTACTTGGGAACGCTATTTCCCCGATTACTCGAAGGAGGACGGCACGAAGGTGATTGGCAACTCCTACATCTACACCATTTTGCAGGTGGGCGACATGGTGCTGGTGGGCACGTCGGACGGTCTGGTGGTCTGTTTCCCCGACTCGGATGGGGTCATCAGGCGTGAGAGCCGGAAGATGCTGAGGAGGAGTGCCATCCGGCATTTTGTGGTGTCGGACGATGAAAAGACGGCTTGGATTGCCACGAATATGGGCTTGGTGAAGATGAACTGCATGACCTATGAGACGCACACCTATACGGTGGAGGATGGTCTGCCCAACAATAACATCGCTTCGCTCTGTCTGGACAAGAAGGGGCATCTGTGGATTGGCACGGACTTCGGACTGTCGTGCATGGATGTGAAGAAGGAGGAGTTTCTGAACTTCTACTCTGACGACGGCTTGCAGGACAATGAGTTCAGTCGGGGTGCGGTGCTGATGCGGGACGGAAAAATCTATTTCGGTGGCATTGGCGGCATCACTTATTTCGACTTGCAGGAGATGAAGGCTTGGCAGAGTGGGGGAAAGAATCTTCGGCTGCGTTTTGTCGATGTGTTTGTGGATGGCCGGAAGGTGCATGAGGGCGACCTGTCGGATGACTATGAGATATTGGAAGGGCTGGTGGATGACTGCGCCCATGTGGAACTGAGTTATAAGGATGGACACTTCGCGCTGGAAATGTGTGTGGAGGGCCTGAACAATCAGCACATCATCTATGAATATAGTGTGAACGGTGGACAGTGGACGCAACAGGCCGGCGGTGGAAACCGCGTTGTGTTTGACAACCTGAAGCCTGGCACTTACCACATCAAGGTGAGGGCGCATGCGTTGGGCACGATGAGCCAGGAGCGCGAGTTTGTGGCTGTGGTGCATCCGGCTTGGTATGCTTCGGCATGGGCCAAGGTGGTGTATGCACTGTTGCTGTTGCTGGTGTGCTGGCTGATCTATGAGTATGTGAAGCGTCAGGTGCGTCTGCGCAAGGCGATGGAGCGCAACCGCCAGCAGCGTGAACTGAACGAGGCGAGGGTGCAGTTCTTCATGAACATCAGCCACGAAATCCGCACACCGATGACGCTGATTCTGGCTCCGCTGGAGAAACTGATTGGCTCGGACAAGAATGAGGAGCGTCAGCATAACTACCAACTGATTAAGCAGAACTCGAAGCGCATCCTGCGGCTGATTAACCAGATGATGGACGTGAGGAAGATTGAGCAAGGAAAGTTCTTGCTGGACTATCATCAGGTGGAACTGGTGGGCTTCTTGCAGAATATTTTTGATGTGTTTGCCACGAATGCACAGAGCCGAAACATCACTTATGAGTTTGTGCATGAGATGGAGCAGATGACTGTGTTTGTCGATCCTGACAATATGGACAAGATTGTGATGAACTTGCTGTCGAATGCCTTTAAGTTTACGCCCGATGGAGGGAATATCACGCTGCAACTTCTGGCAAACAGCGAGGATGGTGACTTTGAACTGAAGGTGACGGACACGGGCATGGGCATCAAGGACGAGGATAAGAAGCGGATTTTTGAACGCTTCTATTCGGGTCAGCATCAGGCGGGCTATATCGGCACGGGCATCGGTCTGAACCTGACTTCGATGTTGGTGAAGTTGCACAAGGGTAACATCGTGGTGGAGGATAATCCGGAAGGACAAGGCACGATGTTTACGGTGACGATGCCGAAGGGCGACGAGACGCTGAGAAACATCAAGCCACAACCGGCGGCGGATGTGGTGGATGGCCTGGGCGAAGTGGGCGGCATGGAGACTGTGGAAGAAGATACGGCAGAACTGTTGACCATCGAGAAGCCTACAGATACGCACCGCAAGAATGCGCTGCTGGTGGAGGACGACGAGGCGATTCGTCAGTATGTGCATAGTGAACTGTCGAAGGATCTGGTCATCCACTCTTGCAGCAACGGTCAGGAGGCTTGGGACTATGTGGTGGCGCATCCTGGCAAGGTCGATGTGGTCATCAGCGACATCATGATGCCGGTGATGGACGGCATGACGCTGTGCCAGAAACTGAAGGCGAACTTCACCACCAACCATATCCCCATCGTGCTGATGACGGCCTTGGGCAGCGATGCTGACCGCATTGCGGGCATCACGAATGGTGCCGATGCCTACGTGTCGAAACCGTTTAATATTGATGTGCTGCGCACGACGGTGATACAGTTGATGAAGACGCGCCAGATGTTGCAAGGGAAGTATCATGGCGACAAGCAGCAGGAGGAGAAGATTGACAAGGTGGAGATGGAGTCGCCGGATGAACACCTGATGCGTCGCGTGATGAAGGTCATCAACGAGAATATGGATAACCCGGAATTGTCGGTGGAACTGATTGCCGACAAGGTGGGCATCAGCCGTGTGCATTTCTATCGCAAGATGAAAGACTTGACGGGGCAGGCTCCGCGCGACTTTGTGAAGTATGTGCGTCTGAAAGAGGCTGCTCGCCTGCTCTTGGAGAAAAAATACGACATCACGGGTGTGAGTGTGGCCACGGGCTTCAAGTCGCTGTCGGCCTTCTCCACCAACTTCAAATCGCTCTATGGCCTTTCGCCTACGGAATGGGTGAAGAAGCAGGAGAATGAGCGCGGTGAGGAGTGATGAAGTCGTCTGGATGAACACTCCATAGCCACGAAATCGGAGATGGCTAAGGCACAAAAGTGATAAAGAGACATCCCCCAGAAAGGTTACGCCGTGAGCGTAATTACCTTAACGCCGTAAACGTAATTACGCTTACGGCGTTATCGTATAGATGCTTACGGTGTAATCGTTGTAACATTTGTGGTGTTATCGTTGTGGTGTTTACGGCACAGTTGTTTTTGAGGGGATGATGTGCGGCGGGGCCGCATGTTTCTTGGAAATTATCGCCCAAAGAAAAACAAGTCGCTTGCGGTGAAAAGAGAAAACATCTTTGTGTATGACTTTTTGTGTGGTAATAAAAAAAAGAAGTCCTTCTCACGAAGAACTTCTTTCTCGACTAATTAACTAACTAACTAATTATTAACCTATTTATGCTTTACTAACTTTACTAACCTCATTACTAACTTTTTCTGGTGCAAAGTTACGGACTTTTTCCCGTCCCACTTTTCTCTTATGTTTCATTTGCTTTCGTTTTCCGTTCGGTGACGCTGTTTTCCCGAAAATGAAACGTAGCATAAAGTGGATGTAACATTCGTGCCTTTGCTTTTTATATAAATATGTGTAATTTTGTAGTGAAAATTCAACGAAACATAAAAGATATTCTTATGAAGAAAGTTTTACAGACAGTAGCATTGTTCTGTTTTGCACTGATGGGGATGGCTCAGACACAGACGAAGTCGGCCACGCTCATCATCAAGCAATCGACAAAGTATCAGTACATGGATGGATTTGGTGGGACGGGCATGAATGGACAATGGGCTGATGTCTATACGCAAGAGAAGGTTCGGAAATTGTGGGGAAAGGGTGAAAGACAGATTGGCCTGAACATCATGCGTGTCCGCATCAACCCCAACGAGGGCAACTGGGGCGAGTATGGCAACCCTATCCGCTGGGCGCGGAACGCCAATCCCGACCTGCAGGTGTTTGCCACGCCGTGGACTCCGCCAAAGAAGTACAAAACCAGCAAAAGTTCCATCTATAAGAACGACTTCGGCACTGATGTGTGGCCGCTGGTGGAACACGAATGGGGCGGACAGGGCTCGAATGGCGGTGCCATCAATCCAGCGTATTATGAGGAGTATGCCGACTTTCTGGAGCGTTACCGAAAGACGATGGAGCAGAAAGGCTGTCCCATCGACATGATTTCTATCCAGAACGAAAGTGACTACACGCCGACGGGTGAGGATCATAAGCAGGCTACCTACGAGAGTTGTATCTATTCGCCCAAGGAGATGGCGGCGATGGTGAAGGCGGCTCGTAAGGCTGTTGACCCCAAGTGCAAGATTATGGGTCCGGAATGTTTTGGCTGGGATCAGCACAAGTACAACAACACGCTGGTGAACATGAAAGATGCGGTCGATAACATTGATGTGTGGGGCAACCACCTCTATGGCACGAACGACTGGTCGTTTGTGAAGAACGTGACGAACAAGACTGGGAAGCACATGTGGATGACGGAGTTTCTGATTGACTATCCCAAGAGTGGTTATACGGGACAGTTCAGCACGGAGCATGATATGGTCAAGAGCATAGAGCAGGCAATAGCCAGCGGTTATAGTGCCTACGTTTATTACAATATGCTCGATGACTTCTTTGCTGTGAATCATGGCGGTAGCGATACGGAACTGTGGAAACGTGCCTACGTGTTTGGCCATTATGCCAAGCATGCTACGGGCAAGACACGTGTGCTATCGACCCTGACGGACGATGATAAGATGCTGGTGGGCGGTTCTTCTTTTCTCTCTACGACAGGCGATACACTCACCTTGTTCCTGCTCAACACATCGTCAACCTACGCTTACAATGTGGTGACACAACTGCCTTTTGTCCCACAGAGAGTGAAGCAGATGGTCACAAACGATGTGGTCAACATGCTGACAAAAGATGTGACGGAGCAATATGCTAAAGGGAGTAAATTCATCACGTTGAAATTGATGCCTAACACTTTCTATACGTTCCAGTTCGTCCGAAATGTTCCAGAAGATGAGGAGCCGGAAGTGGTTGCCATACCCAAGCAGGCTGCCTACGCCAACCCGCTCTCGGCCAACCTGTTCATGGCTGACCCTACATCGGTGGAATATGATGGTCGGCTCTATGTGTATGCCACTAATGACCAGCAGCAGTTCGACGATTGCGACGGACTTAAAGTCAACGATTACGGCAAAATCACCTCACTGGTCTGCATGTCAACGGCTGACTTCGTCAACTGGACCAATCATGGCACTATCGATGTGAAGGCCATCGCTCCATGGATTTCAAAGGCTTGGGCACCATCGGTCGTGAGCCGCGAGGAGGCTGACGGAAAGACCCACTTCTATCTCTACTTCACCAATGGCGGAGGCGGCATCGGTGTGTTGACTTCTACCTCGCCCACAGGTCCTTGGACCGACCCTCTGGGCAAGGCTCTCATTGACGGACGGACGACAGGTCTTGGAAAAATATCCAGTATCATCGACCCGGGCGTATGTATTAAGCCAGACGGCTCGGAGGCATACTTGACCTTCGGCGGTGGTGACGTGACGGGTACGACTCTGCAACCCGGCAATGCCCGTATCGTGAAGTTGGGCGATGACATGATAAGCCTCGCCTGCGACATCAAAACCATTTCGGCACCTTGCCATTTCGAGGCCAACGAACTAAACTACATCGGTTCACGTTGGGTGTATAGTTACTGCACACGTTGGTCTCTCCCTTCGGCAGACGAATGGAAATCTTTTAGCAAGACCAAGACTGCGCCAACAGCATGTTCCATTGTCTATATGACTACGAAGGGCGACCCTCTGGAGGATGCCTGGATTTATCAAGGAGAAATCATGCCGAACCCCGGAAGAATGGGCTATCCTTCTGGTAACAATCATGTTCATATTCAGAAGTTCGGAACGGGTATGGCCTACTATCTGCTGTATCATACACAATGGTTGGAGAACCAATTGGGTTATACAGGAGGCTACCGCAACTTGCAGATGAATCGTCTCATCTTGATTGAGAGTACAGCAAAGGTGAGTCCCATGACAGCATCCACGGCCAACATCAATGGCTTGAGCCAACTTGCAGCCGCTCGTGTCAACCCCTATGTGAGTCAATCGGGCAAGATGGCTGCCATCGCAACCAAGGACTGGTGGATGGTGCGTGGGGTCAACTTCGGCATCAACGGCAACACGGCACGTAGCCTCATTCTGAAGGTGAAAGGTACGGGAACCCTTGAAGTGCGTCTGGGTTCTCAAGAGGCCGAACCCATCGCCACTGCCGATTTCAGCGGAACAGAAGAGCAGTCGATTGTTGTGCCGGTGGCAGAAGAACAAAGCGCATTGCAGCAGTACGTGTACTTTATGTACGCCAACAACACCGATGCAGAAGTGCTGTCTTGGCAGTTCTCGCCCCTCTCCGCTGATGAAGCCACCGCCATCGTCAAACCCTCGATGGAGTCGAGGGGTACAGGAACCGACGAATGGCATACGCTCACGGGTGTGAAACTCTCCACTCGTCCTTCCGAGCGAGGCATCTACATCCACAATGGCGAGAAAGTCATTGTTGAATAAAAAAGCGCGCCGCAAATCGATGAAGATTTGCGGCGCGCTTTTTTATGTCCCCAAAGTGACATTTTTTTGTTTCCCCAAACGCGGAACCTTAGGGGTCTTAAGAGTTGGACTCTTTTCGTACCGGAAGCGGGGCTCGAACCCGCACGGGCGCAATGCCCAAGGGATTTTAAGTCCCTCGTGTCTACCATTCCACCATTCCGGCACAATGTTGTTTTTAATTGATAATTGACAATTGATAATTGATAATTAGGCTGCGATGCGCATTCCATTTGGCTATTATCAATTTTCAATTGTCAATCTTCAATTGAATTGGTTGCGGGGGCAGGACTCGAACATGCGACCTCCAGGTTATGAGCCTGGCGAGCTACCAACTGCTCCACCCCGCGATATAATGTTAAAACAGTATGAAAGAGCAACCTCTTTTTCTGTTTGCGAGTGCAAAGGTAGTGCTTTTGACTGAGATGACAAAATAAAATGGGTTATTTTTAGCAAAAAATTGTGGGAACGAGTTTTTTTTAGTTACTTTGCATGATAGTACTACCTAAATTTCCTCCTTTTGTATGCAAAGATTCCTTCTTCGTCTGCTCTTTTTTCTGCTGGGAATGCTGTGGCCCTCGTTGTGGTGCCATGCTCAAGAACTTCATCCGCACAAGACGCCCGTTTGGTCTGTCATTCCTCCTGCATTCCCTTCGGCTAAAGAACTGCCGAAAGATACCTTGGAGGTTCTCTACGAAACAGGACTGGCCACCTATTACTCGGCCAAGACGCATGGCCGATTGATGGCATCGGGTGAACGCTATGACAAGGATGGCCTCTTTTGTGCCCACAAGAAGTTGCCGTTTGGCACGAAGATTCGGGTGGTGAATCTGAAAAATGGCAAAGAAGTGGTAGTGGTGGTGAAAGACCGTGGCCCCTTTGCCAAGGGACGTGTGATTGACTTGAGCAATAAGGCTGCCGAACAGTTGGGCATGCTTAGTGCCGGGGTGGTGCCTGTTGAACTTTGGATAATTGACAATTGAGTCCGCCTGAAAAGGTGTTTATTCAAACGGACTCAACCGTCAACTATCAATTGTCAATTCTTCTAACCGCATGCTCGCTTCAGTCCATTCGTCTTCGGCTGTAGCGAGTTGGGTTTTCAGTTCGCTGTATTGAGTGAAGAGGGTGGCATTGCTGGCCCCTTCAGGAGTGGCGAGTTGGGCTTCTATATCCGCTATTTTTTCTTCCAGTTGCGCCACCTTTTGCTCGGCTGTTTCCACTGTTTTTTCTGCTCGTCTGATGAGTTTGTTGCGCTCCTTCATCTCGGCATAGGAGAGGAGGGCTTGGGTCTTGTTGGCAAGGTCTTTGTCTGATGCGGTAGGGGAGGTGGTGACTTTCGGTGCGGCTGATGACTGGGGAGTGTTTTCCTGTGCGGTTATGCCAGCCGACGGACTGCCTGCGTTGTTCATGCTTCGTCCCAGTTCATTCAGCGACTCTATTTGCTTTTTGTGCAGGAAGTCGTAGATGCCGCCGAGGTGTTCGCACACCTTGCCGCCTCCAAACTCATAGACCTTATCCACCAGTCCGTCGAGGAAATCGCGGTCGTGGCTTACGATGATGGCTGTACCGTCGAAATCCTTGATGGCTTGTTTCAGCACATCCTTCGACTGCATGTCCAGATGGTTGGTCGGCTCGTCGAGAATGAGCAGGTTGACGGGTTCGAGCAGGAGCCGAATCATGGCGAGTCGGCTTCGTTCGCCGCCGGAAAGCACTTTCACGTACTTGTCCGAAGCCTCGCCGCCAAACATGAAGGCTCCCAGAATGTCGCGTATCTTCAGACGGATGTCGCCCCGTGCCACACGGTCGATGGTGTCGAACACAGTGATGTCACCATCCAGCAGTTGTGCCTGATTCTGAGCGAAGTAGCCAATCTGTACGTTGTGTCCGACTTTCAGATTGCCTTCGAAAGGAATTTCGCCCATGATGCACTTGACCAACGTGGATTTTCCCTCACCATTGTTGCCCACAAAAGCCACCTTCTCGCCGCGTTTGATGGTCAGGTTCACATCGGCAAACACCTGATGGGGGCCATAGTTCTTGGCCACATCCTCGCAGATGATGGGGTAATCACCGCTTCGCAAACAGGGTGGAAACTTCAGGTGCAACGCGCTGTTGTCCACCTCATCAACCTCGATGGGTACAATCTTCTCCAGCATCTTGATGCGCGACTGCACCTGGTTCGATTTCGTGGGTTTGTAGCGGAAAGTCTCGATAAACTGCTTGATTTCGGCAATTTCCTTCTGCTGATTCTCGTATGCCCGCAGTTGCTGCTCGCGTCTCTCGTCGCGCAGTTTCACGTATTCGTCATACTTCACCTTATAGTCGTTGATGCGGTGACAGGTGATTTCGATGGTGCGGTTCGTCACGTTGTTGATGAAAGCACGGTCGTGGCTCACCAGAATCACGGCATTGGCTCGCTGTGCCAAGAACTGCTCCAGCCACTGGATGGAACCGATATCGAGATGGTTGGTCGGCTCGTCGAGCAGCAGCAGGTCAGGCTTTTGCAGCAGCAGTTTCGCCAGTTCGATGCGCATGCGCCAACCGCCCGAGAACTCGCTGGTGGGGCGGTCGAAGTCGGTGCGCTGAAAGCCCAAGCCTTGCAGCGTCCGTTCCAGTTCGGCATGGTAGTTTGTGCCGCCCATCATGGCGAAGCGGTCGTTCTCGTGGGTGAACCGTTCGATGAGCGCCATGTACGACTCACTTTCGTAGTCGGTGCGTCGGGCTATCTCTTCGTTCATCTTGTCCAGCCGTTCCTGCATCTCGCTGATGTGTGCAAAAGCCGTCTCAGCCTCCTCTCTCACCGTGCGGCTGTCGGAGAGCACCATCACCTGTGGCAGATAGCCGATAGTGATGTCCTTCTGCCGTGCCACTTGTCCGTAGGTGGGTTCCTGCATGCCCGCAATGATTTTCAGCATGGTGCTCTTGCCCGCGCCGTTTTTGCCCACCAGGGCGATTCGGTCTTTCGGGTTCACCACGAAACTTGCGTCTATGAATAGGGGAGTGGCCGAAAACTCCACTCCCAGTTTTTCAATCGAAATCATGAATCTTCTGTCCTTTGTTTTTTGTGAATCTGCCGAACTGCACGGCATGGTTGGGGCAGCGGTGGTAGCAGCGCAGGCAGCCCGTGCAGTTCTCGTGTTTCCATGTCACATGTCCGTCCTTGTCCATCTCCATGTTGCCCAGTGGACACCCCCTCACACATCGCTTGCAGCGGATGCATTGCTTGTCGATGACGTGGAAGTACTTGTCCGTCACAAGGAAACGGTTGAACGGTGGCCGCAACACGTAGGTCTTCAGCCAGGCGCAAGCCCCTCTCACCACCTCCGTCTTCTTCTCTCTCTTCTTGATGCTCTCGGCTATCTGCGGCAATCGTTTCAGGGTTTCCTGCACCTTTGCCTGAGCCACCTCGTCCTTATCTACATCGAAGCCAGGCAGACACACGTAAGTATTGGGCATTCGGACTGAGAACACCGCATCCAGCCTTCCCTCCAACAGTTTGCAGAGCACTCGGTCGGCATAGCCCACATCGTCGCCACACGTCATCACAGCATACACATACTGCGCCCTCTTGATTTCGTCAAGATGGCTCTCGATATACTCCTCCACCACCTTCGGAACTCCCCATGCATACACAGGGAAGACCAGGCCACACACGTCGGCCTCGTCCTCCATCAGCCCTTGCAACTTCTCCGCCACCCACTGGCTGTTGCCCGTACCAGAAAAAACGTATCTCATTAGTCTTGAAATCTGAAAACCCTTATCCCCGTGTGCTTCGGCTGCTTCATCTCATACTCGTAGAACGTTTCCTTGCTCATCAGCACCTTCTTGTAGAGGCTCGACGCATGCATCAAGTGTAGCCGCCCGTTCTTCCAGAAGGCGATGCCGATGTGGCGCGTGTCCAGCCCGTCTGAGTCTGTCAGCATCGCCACGATGTCACCGTCCTTCACCATGCTCAGCGGAGTTCCTGCCTGCCACGACAAGTCTTTCTTCAAGATGTAGCGGAACTGCTTGCCTTCCGTGGCTTTTTCATAGTTTCTGATGATGGGCACAAACTCAGGGTGGTTCTTCAACTGCTTATACAGCGAGGGGTGCTGCGACATATAGTTGATGTGTACCGTCTGTACTCCATAGAACGGGGCATCATCAATGCTGATGTCCTTCACGATGCCGAGCGTCTCGTTGTCCTCTGCCCACCACGTGAAATAGTGGAGCCGCGAGGTGTAGTCAGTCATCTTGCCCTCCCTGAAACGAATCTTTGTCAGGTTGCGGCAGTAGTCGTCGAACGTGCGGCAGTTCTCCTTGTCGCACAGCGAGAGAGCCACTACCGTCTCCACAAACGTGGTGCAGTCCAGCCCGTGCAGGTTCACGATGAGGTGTTCCCTGTCGCCCAGTTCCAGCGTGTGCGCCACATAAGGCAGTCCCAGAAACTTCTTGCCGAAGTACATGACTCTGTGTTCCGAACCACGCTCCTTCACTGCATCGCGCAGCAGTTTCACCACCAGCGCGCTGTCCTCCTTCGTGTATTCCACGCTCTGCGCCTCCATGCCCAGAGCCACAGCCATCACTGCCATCGCCGTGGTGGCCAACCTCTTAGTCCAGTTGTTTATCTTCATGCCTTTCAGATTCTTCGAAACATCAGCCACATCACCCTCAGCAGCATCCATCTCCTAACGAGCGGCAAAGGTACGAAAAAATAAGGAAAAAGCAGGCCTCGTGGCGATATTTTCGGAATTGAAGAGTAAAAACAAAGAAATTCAATGATTGATTTGACCTGAAACCTCATCAATCAAAACGTCAATCTTATGCAATGATATCTCTTCTTTTCGCCGCAAGCGGCTTGTTTTTTCGGGCAATAATTGGCTTCGCCCGGCTAAAGAGTTCCAATAATTAACGATAATTGAAGTTTCGGATGCTTTTTTCAACAACGAATATATCGAATACGGTGAATTTATACAATACACAATGCACCCAAGGGTGCAACGAATAAAAACGAATGCTGAGTGTAGCCATTCGATTCCATTCGTTGCCGCTTGC
>OCVV011340115.1_pt1 | contig 13078 bp, 23 predicted proteins | sample 1539721 | NCBI WGS metagenome assembly OCVV01 (sample SAMN02144230, study PRJEB22623) | gut metagenome | biome: sheep rumen | host: Ovis aries | place: New Zealand
GCCATCCGCTACTTGCCCCAAGACAAGCCGAGATACCTTATGGGAGTCGGTTCCATTGACTATATCCTAGAAGGAATTACGATGGGTGTGGACATGTTCGATTGCGTCCTTCCAACCCGCCTAGCAAGGCATGGTTCTTTGATGACGACGCATGGGCGTGTGAACATTCAAAGAGCACAATATAAAGAGGACTTCACTCCGCTTGATGATGAGTGTGATTGCTATACCTGCAGGCACTATACAAAGGCCTATCTCCATCACCTGTACAAAGCGAATGAGGAGTTCGGCAAGACCCTGAATTCCATCCACAATATCCGCTTCCTGATCCGTTTAGCCGAAGGGGCGAGGAAAGCGATTCAAGAGGACCGTTTTGGGGACTATAAACAAGAAATCTATGCAAAATTCGGAGATAAGAGAGGCTTCTGATGGATATTTCTCTATTTGATTTCAATCTTCCGGAGGAGCTGATCGCTCAATCTCCGCTTAAGGCGCGCGATGAAGCGAGACTCATGGTCATCGACCGCGAGCACAAGACCATCGAGCACAGGATTTTCAAGGATCTTTTGGAATACCTTCGCCCAGGAGACGTCTTGGTTAGGAACAACACCAAAGTCATTCCCGCAAGACTCATCGGAACCAAGGTCGAGACCGGCGGGCATTGCGAAGTATTGCTGCTCAAACAACTGCCTGAGGTTGACACTTGGGAGTGCTTAGTTGGAAATGCCCGTTCGGTACATGTCGGAAGTCATGTTACCTTTGGGGATGGCTCGCTTACTTGCGAATGCGTCAAAGAATTAGACGAAGGCATCCGCCATATGAGATTTATCTACCAAGGTATCTTCTTGGAGATTTTGGAGCGCCTTGGAAAAATGCCTCTGCCTCCATATATCAAGCGACAGATCACCGATAATTCCGATTACCAGACCGTATATGCGAAAGTGCCTGGCTCGGCCGCCGCTCCAACGGCGGGATTCCATTTCACGCCTGAGCTATTTGAGCAAATCAAAGCTATGGGCATCGAGGTTTTGGATGTCACATTGAATATTGGCTTAGGCACATTTAGGCCAGTCAAGGTGCAGGATACCAAGGATCATGTTATGCATAGCGAGCTATGCGAGATGAGCGAATATACCGCCGAAAGATTGAACCTCGCCAAAAAAGAGGGGAGACGTATCATCGCTATCGGGACTACATCAGTCAGAACGCTTGAATCCATCTATGCCAAACATGGGTGCTTCAAAGCAGATAAGATGGATACTTCTATCTTCATCAGCCCGGGATACCATTATCAAGCGGTCGATGCCTTAATCACCAATTTCCATTTGCCGAAATCCACCTTGGTGATGCTCGTTTCCGCCTTTATGGGCAGGAAATGGACCTTGCATTGCTATGAAGAAGCGGTGAAGGAACAATATCGTTTCTTCTCATTTGGAGACGCCATGTTTATCTATGGCGATTTCGATTACGATTCTGCCGCGGAGGAATAAGCGTGCCAGACAAAATCAATTACCAAAAACTCGCTTTAGAAGAGCTAGAACGCATACACGCCTCCAATAAACGGCCCTCCTTGCTGTTTCATGTTTGCTGTGGTCCTTGCTCTTGCTATCCCCTAACTTTCCTTTGCCCGCATTTTGATGTGACGATCCTTTATAACAACTCCAACATTTATCCTCCAGAGGAATTCGATAAGAGGCTAGGGGAACTGAAGAAACTCATCGACTATCTAAAAAGGGATTATGGGTTCGAAATCAAACTCGTTGTCCCTGCTTACGATAACGACGAGTACAACAAAGCGCTTGCTCCATTTGCGACTTCTCCTGAAGGCGGGGAGCGGTGCCATGTCTGCTACCGCAAAAGGATGGCGGAAGCCTATGACTATGCCGAAGCGCATGGCTATGACTATTTCACGACCGTCATGACCGTATCGCGTCAAAAGGATTCCCAAATCATGAATCAAATTGGGGAAGAGCTATCGAAAACGCATACACGTACCAAATATTTTTTCTCTGACTTCAAAAAGAACAACGGCCAAATGATCGGTGTGCAGATCAGAAAGAAGTACGATCTCTATAACCAAATCTATTGCGGATGCATCTACTCCTATCAAGAGATGCTTCAACGCCCAAAACACTAACTGCTTTTCTTACAAATAAACATGGAACCCCCGAGCGAGAACTCACGCTCTTTTTCTGATGTTATAATCCTCTCACCAACTGCCAGTTTAAAAACTGGCAAGAATTGTATAGGAGGTTTGAAATGACAAATTGTGTTCAAATGAGTGAAAATACTAACCAAGTAGGTTACAATATGAACGAAGGAGGTGCGAAAATGGCACAAATCACGTTCAGTGTCCGAATGGATGAAACGCTCAAGAGGCAGTTAGATCAACTCTGCATGGATTTTGGCATGAACACCTCAACAGCGATTAATGTTTTCGCTAAAGCAGTCGTTCGCGAAGGAAAAATTCCTTTTGAGATTTATTCAAGTAGAAATGAAATAACTCGTGAAGGCGCCCTACGCGCTATAGATGAGTTGCGTCAGAGTGCAGTCGAAAGCGGCAGTGCCGGAATGTCGCTTGATGAAATCAACGAAGAGATCAATCTCGCCAGAAAAGGTCTCTAATTCCTATGCCTTTATATGTCGTTCTCGACACTAATGTTTTGGTGTCTTCTTTGCTCTCGACCAACGCTGATTCGGCAACAGTTTTGGTTTTAAAAGCGCTTTTCTCTGACAAAGTCACTCCTATTTATAGCAAGGCAATACTCGATGAATATATAAACGTTCTCCACCGAGCAAAGTTTGGTTTTCCCCATGCAACTATCGATTACTTGCTTCAAACTATTATCAATTACGGCCTGTGCATAGATCCGTCGCCTTCAGGATGCGTTTTGCCAGACATGAAGGATCTCCCTTTCTATGAAGTTGTTTTAGAAAAGAAAGATGACAATGCCTATCTGGTAACGGGTAATATTCGTCATTTCCCCAAAGAACCATTTGTTGTTACGCCCAGGGAATTCCTCACTTTAATTAAACTATGATGCGGGGAAAATGCATGCCTTCCTTTTTGCGGTGATTAAGAGGATCGTCAACCCCCGATTTTATTCCTTTTTCATTATTTATTGCGACGACGCGACGGCGCATTCGTCAGTTTTTCCTTCTAGATCCATTTGTTAAACGAATAATGTTTTTATGCTGGAAACCCAAAGGATCTCCCTGGTTTTCCATGGCTTTTCCAAAAATAGCTCGAAAAACCAAAAATGAATACTTAAAAAATCCACAAATTTGTGCACTGTGCACAATTTCTAGATTTCTTTCGATGCCATCAAGCCTTTTTTTGACGCCTTCTGGCCAAAATGCGAAAAATGACGATTGCATGTGCATATTTTTAAAAAAAGTTCTTGCCCCTGTACGCGAGAGCGCGTAATCTAATGCACGCTGGCGCTTGCGATGAAATGCGAGGTTGCCGACACACCCACAGGCGTTGTCATGATAGGGTGGCCGGGGAATTCGCATGGAGCACTGCGTCAAGAAGCCTGAAAACAGTCATTAGGAGGAACATTCATGGCAAAAGAACAAGCGATTCGCGTTCGCTTATTGGCCTATGACCACAAGATCCTCGACCTCAGCGTCGCCAAGATCTTGGAAGCGGCCAACAAAACCGGTGCCAAAGTGAAGGGACCCATCCCTCTGCCCACCGACAAAGAGGTGTACACCATTCTCCGCGCTACCTTCAAATATAAGGATAGCCGCGAGCAATTCGAAATCCGCACCCACAAACGTCTCATCTACATCTTCAACGCGACCAAAGAGACGTTGGACATCTTAAAGAGGCTAGACCTGCCCTCTGGTGTGGACATCAACATTAAGTTCTAAGGAGGACCTGATTCATGAAATCCATCATCGGAAGAAAAATGGGCATGACCGAGGTCTTCGCCCCAGACGGAACGATGTATCCCGTCACCGTCATCGAAATCCTGCCCAACCTCATCGTTGGCAAGAAGACCATGGAACGCGATGGCTATGAAGCCCTCCGCGTCGGCTACGAAGACAAACCCGCCAGGCTGCTCAACAAACCTGAGAAGGGCGTCTACGACAAAGCCAATCTCCCCACCAAAGCCAATCTCTATGAGCTCAAGGGAGACGAGATCTATGGCAAGCAGATCGGAGAAACCCTCACCGCCGCGCTATTCGCGACTGGCGAAGTGGTGGACGTCATCGGCCACAACAAAGGCCATGGCTACTCCGGCACCATCAAGAAGTACCATCACCACATCGGACCCAAAGGCCATGGCTCCGGCTATCACCGCCACATCGGCTCCTTAGCCAACAACGGCCGTGACAACAACCGCGTCATCCCCGGCAAGAAGATGTCCGGACATTGGGGCCCCGAGCAAGTGACCATCCACAACGTCACCATCGTCGAGTCCAACCCCGAGAAGGGCTACATCCTCGTCAAGGGCGGCGTCCCCGGACCAAGGAAAGCGATCGTCATGCTTCGCACCGCGGTCAAAACCCAATTCAAGAAGCCGGAAGTCAAACCGCTCGTCGATTTGACCCCAGCCCCCGAAGCACCAGCTGAAGAAGCGAAAGGAGAATAACCATGGCTGAAAAGAAAATCACCCTTCCGGTTGTTACCCTCGAAGGCGCCGAAGCTGGCAAAGTCACCCTTGATCCCGCAGTCTTCGGAGTCAAGGACGTCAACCCCCAGGTCATCAAAGATGCCGTCACCGTCTACCTCGCCAATCTCCGTCAGGCCACTGCCAAAACGAAGAAGCGCCACGACGTCGCCGGCACCGGCAAGAAGCCCTGGAGGCAAAAAGGAACTGGACGCGCCCGTTCCGGCGACGCCCAATCCCCAGTCTGGGTTGGAGGCGGCAACGTCTTCGGACCGGACGGCAATCAGAATTACACTCTCGCGCAGAATAAAAAGGCACACGCGCTCGCGTTGAAGGCCGTTCTGTCCGAGAAGGTCGGCTCTGGGCTCATCGTCGTCGATAGCCTCGAGCTCAAGGAGAAGAAGACCAAAGCCTTCAAGGCGGCCCTCGCCGCCATCAAGGCCAACGGCAAAGTCCTCGTCGTCGTCGACGGCGATAACGAAGCCCTCGTCCTCTCCGCCCGCAACATCGAAAACGTCGGGCTCGTCGAACCCAGCAACATCGCCGTCTATGATGTGCTGAACTTCGACTCCATCGTCGTCTCAAAAGAGGGCATCAAGAAAATCGAGGAGGCATTGAAGTAATATGGCAGACGAAAAGAAACCAGTCGAGGCCGCAGTCGAGGCCCCGGTCGAAGAGGCTCCCAAAAAGAAAGCCCCAGCCAAAAAGAAAGCTCCCGCGAAGAAAAAGCCTGAGCCCGCACCCGAGCCCGCGAAGAAATCCTTCGCCAAGCCGACCGTCCATGACTTCGAAGTGATCGTTGCACCGCACATCACCGAGAAGACCATGGCCCTTATGCAGAACGCGAACAAAGTGACCATCAAGGTCAATGCGAACGCGAACAAGATCGAAATCAAAGATGCCTTCCAGCGCATCTTCCAGGTCAAAGTCGTCGACGTCAAAGTCAGCAACCAAAGGTCCAAATCAACCACCCGCGGCGGCCGCTACAAAGGCAAGATCTCCGGCTTCAAGAAAGCCGTGGTCACCATCGCGGAAGGCGAGGCCATCGACCTGTTCAAAGAGTAAGGAATCACCATCTTATATATAAATAAGGATATATAGGAAAAGCATCCAATATAGGAGAGAAAGAACATGGCAATCAGAACATACCGTCCTTACACCAAGTCCCGTCGCGCCATGACGAACTCGACGTTCGAGGACATCACCAAAGCCACTCCTGAAAAATCGTTGCTTGCCCCCAAGAAACATAAGGGCGGGCGCAACAATCAGGGACACATCACCTGCCGCCACAAAGGCGGAGGAAACAAAAACCGCTACAGGATCATCGACTTCCGTCGCCGCAAGGATGGCATCCCAGCCACCGTCAAGGCGATCGAATACGATCCCAACCGCAACGCCAACATCGCGCTTCTCGTCTATGCTGACGGCGCGAAAACCTACATCATCGAGCCGCAGGGACTAAGCGTCGGCGACGTCGTCGTCTCCGGCGAATCCACCGACATCAAAGTCGGCAACTGCCTCGAGATGCAGCACATCCCAGAAGGAACCTTCATCCACAACCTGGAACTCCAGCCTGGCAAAGGCGCCCAGCTCTGCCGCGCCGCCGGAACCTCGGCTCAGATCCTCGGTTTGGAAGGAAAGTACGTCATCGTCCGCCTCGCCTCTGGCGAAGTGAGGAAAATCCTCAAGAACTGCCGCGCCACCATCGGCATCGTCGGCAATGAGGACTACAACCTCATCAACCTCGGCAAAGCCGGCAAGTCGCGCTGGAGGGGCGTCCGCCCGACCGTCCGCGGCTCCGCGATGAACCCCTGCGACCACCCCCACGGCGGTGGTGAGGGCAAATGCCCTGTCGGCCGTGATGCCCCGCGCAGCCCCTGGGGCAAGCGCACCCAAGGCGTCAAGACCCGCCGTCTCAAGAAGAATTCCACTCGCCTCATCGTCAGGCGTAGGACCAAGTAAGAAAGGAGATAGAAGAACATGTCACGTTCCCTTAAAAAGGCCCCGTTCGTGGATGAGTACCTTCTCAAGAAGGTCGAAGCTCTCCGCCAGAGCGGCAAGAAAGAGATCATCAAAACCTGGTCTCGCCGTTCCACCATCTATCCCGCTTTCGTGGAGCAGACCTTCGCCGTCTACAACGGCAAAGAGCACATCACCGTCTATGTCACTGAGGACATGGTCGGACATAAGCTCGGCGAATTCGCTCCCACCCGCAACTTCCCTGGTCACCATGGCAACAACGTCGGTGACAAGGGCGCCACCAAGAAATAAGGAGAATAGCAATGGCTGAAGAAAAGAAACCCGTCGCTCCTGCTCCTGAAGAAGCGCCTAAGAAGAAAGCTCCCGCCAAGAAAAAGGCGGCTGCTCCCAAGAAACCTGCCGAACCTAAGCCAGAATCCGCTCCTGAGGCTGCCCCCGTCGAGGAGGCCCCCAAGAAAAAGGCCCCTGCCAAGAAAGCGGCCAAACCCGCTGCCAAGAAGCCGGAACCCGCACCCGAGCCTGAAAAGCCTCAGGTCACCGAAGCCCGCTGCTTCGTCCGCGATGTCCGCGTGACCCCTCGCAAAGTGAGACTCGTCGCCGACGTCGTCCGCGGCAAGGACGTCAAGGAAGCCCTCGGCTTGCTCAAGCAAACCGTCCGCGCCGCCGCCCTTCCGATCGAAAAGGCCATCCGTTCCGCATCCGCCAATGCCACCAACAACTTCGGCATGGACGCCGATCTGCTCTACGTTGCCGAAATCCAAGTCGGCGATGGCTTGAAGATCAAGAGGTATCGCCCCCGCGCCAAAGGCAGCGCCTCGGGCTTAGTCAAACGCAACGCCAACCTCACGGTTGTCGTGAAGGAAAGAAAGTAAGGAGAACCGAAAACTATGGGACAGAAAGTTAATCCAGTCGGAATGCGCATCGGCATCAACCGTGACTGGAATTCCAAGTGGTTCGCCTCGAAGAAGGAATACGGCGACTTCCTCGTTGAGGACATCGCCATCCGCAAATACCTCGACAAAGAACTCAAATCCGCCATGCTCTCCCACGTCGCGATCTCCCGCGTGAAGACCGACAAGGGACATGACGTCCGCGTCCAGATCTACGTCGCCCGCCCGGGTGATGTCATCGGACAAGACGGCGAGAAGATCAACCGCATCAAGAAAGAAGTTGCGAAGCTCGTCTCCTCGGGCCGTCTCCAAATCGATGTCGTCGAAGTCAAGAATCCCGACCTCGACGCCACCTTGGTCGCCAAATGGATCGCCAGCGAGCTCGAAAACCGCGCCGCGTTCCGCTCGACCATGAAGAAAGCCTTGATGCGCATGCGCAAAGCAGGCGCCAAAGGATGCAGGACCCTCTGCTCCGGCCGCCTCGGCGGAGCTGAAATCGCCCGCGCCGAAGGCTACAAGGAAGGCGTTGTGCCTCTGCACACCATCCGCGCAGACATCGACTTCGCCCACGTTCCCGCCGCGACCACCTATGGCAACATCGGCGTGAAGGTGTGGATCTGCCGCTCCTTGAACAAGACAACCACCGACGAAGTCAACGAACCCGCCCCGCGCGACCCTCGCGATTTCCACGGAGACCGCCGCGAACCGAGGAGGGGTCCGAAAGGAGGACAGCCCAATGCTACAGCCAAAACGCGTTAAGTACCGTCGCCCTCATGGCCTCAGCTATGAAGGCCACGCCAAAGGCGGAACCAACATCGACTTCGGTGAATTCGGATTAGTCGCCCTCGAAGGCTGCTACCTCACCGATCACCAAATCGAATCCGCCCGTATCGTCCTCTCTCGCTACACCGACCGCGCCGGCAAGGTCTGGATCAGGGTCTTCCCCCATCTTGCCAAAACCAAAAAGCCCGCCGAAGTCCGTATGGGTTCCGGCAAAGGCAGCCCCGAAGGCTGGGTCGCCGTCGTCAAGAAAGGCAACGTCCTATTCGAAATCGGAGGCATCTCCGAAGAAGTCGCCTGCGAAGCTCTTCGCCTTGCCGCTTACAAGCTTCCGATCAAATGCAAGGTCATGAAGAAAGCAAAACCCGCTGAGGCTCAGGAGGAGAAGTAATGACTATCAAAGAATTGCGCGAACTCACTCCCGCCGAACTCGAGCAGAAGATCTACGATCTCAAGCAAGAATTGTTCGAACTCCGCCGCAAGAAAGCGGTGGGAAGCCTCGAAAGGGGAGAACAAGTCCGCATCGTGCGCAAGCAGCTCGCTTGGGCCGAAACCGTCAAGCGCGAGCTTGAATTAGCTAAGTGAAGAAAGGAACAAAGACAATGGAAAGAAATCATCGCACCAGCGTCCAAGGCGTCGTCACGTCCGTGAAAATGAACAAGACGATCGTCGTCACCGTCTCCACTGAACGCAACCACCCGATCTACCGCAAGCGCGTCGGGTATTCCAAAAAGTACTATGCCCACGATGAGAACAACATCGCCAAAGTCGGCGACGTCGTCACCATCAGGGGCTGCCGCCCGATGTCCAAGCTCAAGAGGTTCGTCCTCGTCAGCGTGGACTCCCATGCCGCTTTAGCCGAAGCCGCCGCCGAAGTCGAGGCCACCCTCGAAGCCCAGGAAGGCATCGCCGAAGCCGCTGAGGGCGAGAAGGAGGCCGAATAATGGTTCAGAACGAAACCAATCTCGTGGTCGCCGACAACTCCGGCGCCCGCTCGGTCCGCGTCTTCCGTCAGTATGGCGGATCCCGCCGCAAGGTCTCTTCCATCGGCGACGTAGTCCTCTGCGCCGTCAAGGAAGCCATCCCCAACGGCAAAATCAAAAAGTCCGATGTCGTCAAAGCCGTCATCGTGCGCGTCAAGCATCCGGTCCTCCGTCCAGACGGATCGACCATCAGCTTCGACGACAACGCCGTCGTCCTCATCGATAACGATGGCAACCCAGTGGGCACCCGCGTCTTCGGACCCGTCGCCCGCGAGCTCCGCGAAAAGGGATACATGAAGATCGTCTCCCTCGCCGTCGAGGTCCTATAAGGAAAGGAGATTGCAATCATGAACATCAAAAAAGGTGATAACGTCATCGTGATCTCCGGATTCGATAAAGGCAAGAAGGGTATCGTCCAGCGCGTCTACCCCAAACTCAACAAGGTGGTCGTCGAGGGCGTCAATGTCCGCAAAAAGCACAAGAAGCCGACCCAGGCAGTCCCTGAGGGAAGCATCGTCGACGTCTATGCGCCGATCGACGCCTCCAACGTCGCGCTCATCGACCCCAAGACCAAAAAGCCCACCCGCGTCCACTATGGCGTGGTCAAGGGCAAGAAAGTCCGCCTCGCCAAATCCGGCGAGAGCCTAGATAAATAAGGAGGAACTAGAACATGGCTACCAAAAAGAAACCAGTTGTTGCTGCAACTCCTGAAAACCCCAATTACGTCAACCGCTTGATGAAGAAGTACCGCGAGGAAATCGTCCCCGCCCTCATCAAGGAATTCGGCTATTCCACCCCGATGCAGGCCCCGAAGATCGAGAAGATCGTCATCAACATCGGCGTCGGCGAAGCTACCCAAAACAGCAAGCCGCTCGACGATGCCGTCGCCGAACTCGCGACCATCACCGGCCAGAAGCCCGTCATCACCAAAGCCAAGAAGTCCATCGCGACCTTCAAAGTCCGCGAAGGACAATCCATCGGCTGCAAGGTGACCCTCCGCGGCGTCAGGATGTATGAATTCCTCGACAAGCTCGTCTCCATCGCGCTTCCCCGCGTCCGCGACTTCCGCGGCGTCAGCAGGAACGCCTTCGACGGCCATGGCAACTACACCTTGGGCGTCAAGGAGCAATTGATCTTCCCGGAAATCGATTACGATAAGGTTTCCAAAGTCCGCGGCATGGACGTCGTCATCGTCACCACCGCGAGAAGCGACCAAGAAGCGTATTCCCTCTTAGAGAAGATCGGAATGCCCTTCCGCAAATAAGGAGCGAGAACAATGGCTAAGAAAAGTTTGATCGCAAAGTCCAAAAGGGCTCCGAAATATCAGGTTCGCGCCTATACCCGCTGCAAGAGATGCGGCCGCCCCCACGGCGTGCTCCGTCGCTTCGGCCTCTGCCGCATTTGCCTTCGCGAACTCGCCTACAAGGGCGAAATCCCCGGCTTGAAGAAAGCCTCTTGGTAAGGAAAGGAGATAAAAGAACATGAACGCAGATCCAATCGCCGATATGCTCACTCGCATCCGCAACGCCAACGCGCTGCGCTACGACGAAGTCTCCATGCCCTCTTCCAAGATGAAAGAAGGCATTGCCGAGATCTTGAAGAACCAGGGCTTCGTCACCGACTTCCGCGTCGAGGGCGAAGGCGTGAAGAAACTCCTCACCATCACCCTGAAATACTCCGCCACCGGAGAGCGCGCCATCACCGGCTTGAAGCGCATCTCCAAACCCGGCCTCCGCGTCTACGCCGAGGCCAATAAGATCCCAAGCGTCCTCAAAGGCCTTGGAATCGCGATCGTCTCCACCCCCAACGGGCTCCTCACTGACCGCCAGGCCAGGAAGGGACACGTCGGCGGCGAAGTCATCGCCTACGTCTGGTAAAGAAAGGAAGAAAAGAAATGTCTCGTATCGGATTTAAACCCGTCGTTCTTCCCGCTGGCGTCTCCGCCCAAGTCAATGAAGGCGCCGTCGTTGTCAAAGGCCCCAAAGGCGAATTAAGTGTCGCTTTCCCAAGCTGCATCAGCGTCGAGGTTGCCGGCAACGAACTCCACGTCAAGAGGGCTAACGAAGAAAAGAAGGCCCTTGAGAATCACGGCACCGTCCGCGCCAACATCGCCAATGCGGTGAAAGGCGTCTCGGAAGGATTCGTCAAGGAACTCGAAATCTCGGGCATCGGCTACCGCGCTGCCATGCGCGGCGAATCGCTCGTGCTCAACGTCGGCTTCAGCCACGAAGTCGTCATCAAGCCAATCCCCGGCACCAAGATCTCCCTTAAGGATGAGACCCACATCGTCGTCGAGGGCATCGACCGTCAGAAAGTCGGCCAGATCGCCGCATTGATCCACGATACCAAGCGTCCCGAACCTTATGGCGGAAAAGGCATCAAGTACAAGGGTGAGGTCATCGTCCGCAAGGAAGGCAAGCGCGCCTCCAGCGGTAAGAAGTAATAGGAGCGAACTACCATGATCGAAAAACCATCTAGGAATTCCATTCGCAAAAGGCGTCACCTCCGCGTCAGGGCCAAAGTGTCCGGCACCGCGGAAAAACCCCGCCTCTGCGTCTTCCGCTCCAACAAGAACATCGAAGCCCAACTCATCGATGACGTCAAAGGCGTGACCTTGGTCTACGCCTCCTCCGTCCAGATGAAACTCCCCAACGGCGGCAACTGCGAAGCTGCTGCCAAAGTCGGCGCACTCTTAGCTGAGCGCGCCAAGGAAAAGGGCATCGAAGCTGTGGTCTTCGACCGCGGCGGATATATCTACCATGGGCGCGTCGCCGCCCTCGCCGATGCTTGCCGCGAAGGCGGGCTCAAGTTCTAAGGAGAACCGACAATGGAAGAAGAAAACAAAGTCATCCCGGCGGAAGAACAAGCTCCCGCCCAGCCCTCTCCCGAAGATGAGAACCGCGGATTAGAGCCTCATGGCTCCGCCTCCGCCCCCCGTCCCGGCGACAGGAAGTATGGATCCCGCAAAGGCCGTCCACCCGAGAGGAGGCAGGGCCGCGGCGGATTCCGTCAGCACACCGACGAATACCTCGAAAGAGTCGTCCATATCAACCGCATCTCCAAGACCACCCAAGGCGGCAAGAACGTCCGCTTCTCCGCCCTCGCCGTCGTCGGCGATGGCAAAGGCAAATACGGCTTCGCCCTCGCCAAATCCGGTGAGGTCCCCGATGCCATCAAAAAGGCCCTTGCCAAAGCAAGGAAGCAGATGGTCTCCGTCGAGATCGTCAAAGGCGGCACCATCGCCCATGACGTCGAAGGCGTCTTCGGCTCCACCAAAGTCGTCCTCAAGCCCGCTCGCCCGGGCACCGGCATCGTCGCCGGCGGCGCAGTCCGCGCCGTCATCGAGCTTGCCGGCATCAAGAATATCGTTTCCAAAGTCTACGGCTCCCGCGCCCCGATCAACATCATCCGCGCGACCGATAACGGACTGAAGCAGCTCAAGCGCTACGAGCAGGTCATGTTGCTCCGCGGCCTCAAAACCGAGGAACAGCTCCGCGCCGCCCGTCGCCAGGCCGCTCCGACCAACGATAAACCACAGGAAGGAGAATAAGCCATGTCCTCTCTACACACCTTAACCAACGCAGAAGGCGCTCGCACCTCCTCCTTCCGCAAAGGCCGCGGCCGCGGAACCGGAAACGGCAAGACCGCCGGACACGGTCAGAAGGGCCAAGGCGCCCACGCCCACACCAAGGCCAACGGCTTCGAAGGCGGTCAGACCCCCATCGCAAGGCGTTTGCCGAAGTTCGGCGCCCGCAAAACCCATAAAGGTCATAAGACCGTTTATGCTATCATTAACCTCGATCGCCTCAATGCCTTCGAAGACGGCACC
>OCVV012871039.1_pt1 | contig 13075 bp, 16 predicted proteins | sample 1539721 | NCBI WGS metagenome assembly OCVV01 (sample SAMN02144230, study PRJEB22623) | gut metagenome | biome: sheep rumen | host: Ovis aries | place: New Zealand
CGCCAATACAAGAGCGTAGCCTACGTAATCAACGAGCGAGGCATCCGCGAAACCCATGCCGTCTCTCTCCCCTCCTACCTACTCTTCAGCGTGACGTATAAGTTCAACAAACAGCCGAAAAAGAAATAATGCACACAGCAAGCACAAAGGGCAAGAAGTGTCAAGTTTTTATCGTTACGGAAGTCACTCGGTTCTTATTCTGTTCCCAAAACAGTGAAAATCGTTCTATAAAAAATGTTTAATGTGTAAAGATATTAAAATAAATATCATTTTTATTGCAGATAATTTGGTAGATGATATTATTTTCCGTATCTTTGCATTGTGAGGAATAAACATTGTTTAATTTTTAAATTATGAAGTATAATGAACTCGAAAAAAAATTAAAAAAGGCAGGTTGCTACGACACAGGCAGGCAGATGAATGGTCACCCTCTCTGGTATAGCCCCAAAACAGGAATGTATTTCCAAACGAGCAACCATCAAAAACAAGAGGTGGCAAGTGGAACTCTCAATGTAATACTCAAGGCAGCGGGTCTCAAATGACTCGCCACCTTAAAAAAATACATGCAAGATTATTTATAAACCCCTATAAGTTAAAAGCACTCTACCTTTTTGTTGAAAGCGTTCAACAATCTACTTGAATAAAAATTGCTAATAGAATAAAAACGATTATTATGATGCGGAAAATAAAAGCTATCGTCGAACGAGCATCCGATAGTACATATAGCGTATATATGGATGCCGATGATATGGGTTATCTCGTAACAGGAACAGGAGCGACAGCAGCAGAAGCCATTCAGGACTTCAAGAACGCTTATGAAGAAATGAAAGAATTCTACAATGAGAAAGGAATGAAGTTTGACGAAGTCGATTTCGAGTTCAAATACGATATGGCTTCATTTCTCGCTTACTTCTCCAAGAATTTCTCTTTGGCAGGCTTGTCGCGCCTTACAGGTATCAACCAAGGACAGCTCAGCCACTATGTCACTGGTCATAGGAAGCCTTCTCAAAAGACAGTTGAGAAGATGCAAAAGTCTATTAGAGAATTTGCCGACGAATTAGGCAGAGTTCAGTTCGTGTGATTCATATTAAAAATTAAACATTTAGATTTCTCACTTGCCCTTCTATCATTATTAGAGGGGCTTTTTGTATAACGAAAGGTGAGTCCGCTCCGAGCTGCGGACTCACCAGGTAGAAACGCTCATCAGCACAAATCATCTTCACGTGCGTTTCAGTCCCTCGAACGGGCTTCTGTCACATTTCACGTACTCATTACGTCGCGCGAATGTATATGCGCATGAGAAAATGGCAATGTTCTGACTGATGGTGAACTGGCTCTTACCGGATGCTTTCAGATGATTGACGTATTTGAGAATCTCCACATTTCGCAGGGACTTCATTGTCTTGTTCTTGCCGAAGAATGTGGTGACACTTCTACATATCGTCATGTAGTTGCTCGTGCTGCTTCTTGTGATGTTAGATACTTCGACCATCTCCTTGAATATGCCTTCGACTGTCATGTATTTGACTCTGCAATAGTCCTTCATGGCTGTAACAAGTTACGCGCAAGTCAGCCCTTCGATGTAGTATTGCTCGCTCAAAATTCTCTCATATTCGACAAGTTTCTTATGCAGCATGGTATTGAGGAAGCTTGCGTCTGGTCTTCCAACAACCTGTCCGTTTCTCCATTCTTTGATGGAGTCAATGACTACGTCTGTCACGATGTAGCGAGTCTGTCCGTTATGTTCAACCGAAATACGAATGTTATGTTTGCAGCCTTTCTTTTCTTTTGCTGGTACGACAACTAATGTCAAGAGTACCATAGTTCTTTGTTTTTTTGACATTGTATTTTCGACGATTTTTAGGAAATATTTACGTTGGTTCCATTTTTTCGACAATTAAGGAAACTCGATTTTGAACACACTTCCAAAACAGGAAACTTCGTAATTGCTTAATTGTTCAGATTTTAATGTGATTTGGTTATAAAAATCGCTTGTTTCGATAGATTTTAAGTGATATTCTCTATTTGTATCTGAAAAATTTATGCGACCTATATCGCAGGTGCTATAAGTATGAAAAAATTCTTCAAAACCAGCCATTTCCCTAATGCTGACCAAGTGGCACCAAGATGCCTTTTGGAGTATGGGAAATGCAGTGACTCATTGCTTGCAACATGGTTGGAGTGGTGTAACTGGTTTTTCGATATTGACAACAGAAGCTTGGGATATATTCTACAAAAAAGCAGGAAAGGAGATGAGTCTTTTTATTCGATAATACATTTATCCTCCAATGCTGGCTATGAGCCGGTTTATTGACAGCAATCCTCAAACCATCCAAATAGAGAATCATGGAAATGAAATAATTATAAGCGATGGTAAAAACAAGTATAAAATCATTAGGAAGCATTGAAGATTTATACCACATTTCATTGGACGTGGATAGAAATATGATTGAGAGTGACCGACATTGCTGTCTTTTCTTTTGATTAGGACATGTCTTTCTATTTAAACACCATCTAATAGAAAGACTCGTTGAACTGAACACAGAAAATGCAAAAGGGATACCAGTCTTTATTGAGCCGTAATTATCGCATCAACAAACTTACAAGATATAACAAAAGATTCTTGTGAAAACAAAAATGTAGATGTCGGCAGTTTGTCGGTAGTTAAGAGGACCATTGAACATGATGTCGCTGACTTGCTGAAAATAGGCGTTCTGCGTCGTGAAAGTAATACAAAACTGGCAGATAGGTGTTGATGAAAGACAGCAAGTAAATACATCAAAAAAAGCACTGCCTCACGGCAGTGCTTCGTAGTACTTGTCAAGCCAGAGCGAGTGGTAGTTCTCGCGAACTGCATCCATCGCGCCTATCATTTCCTGATGACCGAGCTGTCGCCAGGTGGAATCGACACGAAAGGCGAGCTGACGCGATTCGTATTCAGACACCACATCGCAGAGACGGAACTGACTGGTGTCGATGGGTACGGAAACCCATTTGTAGTCGCAATAGGCGATGTCGCTGATTGCCGTTTCCCAGATGTCGATGGCTCGATGCGGATAGCCAGCCTTCTGGCAGATGTCGCCCAACTGAAGGGCACGATGTGCCTTCTTCCGCAAGCCGTGGGCTTGGTTGATGAATTCTCTACCTTCTTTCTCCACTTGGTTGAGTGTTCGTGCGTCCATCCGAACAATGCCTTCCTGCGGTGTGCATGAGCAGCAAAGGCGATACATTTTTTCATTCATAAACCTGTAAATCAATAAATTAAAGAGCGATACTAACTCAAGGGACGCGTACAAAAAAAGATACAACAATCCCCTTGAGTGCCATTTAGCATGGCTGCAATTCGATTGTTGTATCATAAAACTGTGACAAAGATACGGTTTTCAGACGAATTCTAACACAAGAAATGAGATTTTTTTTCTGTTTTCCTCAAATTTTCATGGATTGAATGTTCTAACGCTCGATTTTTTGCACGGCAAGTCTTTCTCCATATAAAAATATTATATACTTTTGCAGGTGGGAAGTTGAAAAAAACGATGATATGGAGTGGACGATTTTTGCAGAACCGATTTCAAATAACGCAAACCGATGATGAAGAAAGTGATGTTTTGCCTACTGATGGCGATGCTGAGTGTCGGCGCATGGGGACAGAAATTCGTTCTCAGCGGATGGGTTGCCAACGAAAGGAATGGCGACAAGATTCCGCAGGCTATCGTGTCAGTGCCACAGACGAACGTGACGGTGGTGACGAACGATGATGGTTTCTTCACTCTGAAACTGGATGAAGCACCACGGACGGTGGTTGTCTCGCATCTGAGCTTTGAATCGAAGGAGGTGAGTGTAAACGAATCTTCTTCCAGCCCTCTCAACATACGGCTGAAACCGACTTCAATTCCGCTGCGCGAGGTGGTGGTTTGGACGGAGAATCCAGAGGAACTCGTGAATCTTGCGATGGACAAGATTCCGAGCAACTACAGCAGGATGCCGATGCTCTACAACTGCTTCTACCGCGAAACGGCGATGAAACGGCAGCATTTCATCTATGTGGCAGAGGGAGTTGTGGATATGTTCAAGACGGACTACCGAAAGGGCATCGGACGCGACCGCGTGGCGATAGAGAAAGGGCGACGACTGCTGAGTCCGAAACGCAGCGACACACTGAGTGTGAAGGTGATGGGTGGCCCTGTGCTATCCGTTGAATTAGACATTGTGAAAAACAGAGATTTCCTGCTCAACAGGATGGAACTGGTGAACTACCAGATGCGGATGGAGCCATTGGCAATGATTGACAACCGCTTGCAATACGTGGTCAGCATCTCGCCCAAGAAGGAACTGCCCTACCCTCTCTATTTCGGAAAACTCTACATTGACCGTGAAACTTTGGCTTTCACACGGGGGGAGCTTTCGCTCGACATGAGCGACAAGGAGAAGGCAACGGACATGATGCTCATTCATAAACCGAGGGGCGTGAGGTTCAAACCAAAGGAACTGTCGTGCTTGGTGGAATACCGCTACGACCACGGGGTGACTCACATTTCGTACATTCGGAACACGTTCCGATTCAACTGCGACTGGAAACGAAGGCTGTTCAGCACGTCATACGCTGCTTTCTGCGAGATGGTGGTGACGGACAAGCAGAGCGACAACGTGCAACCTATTGCTGGCAGAAACTCGTTCGACTCTCACGACTCTTTCTACGACAAGGTGGATTACTTCCTCGACCCCACTTTCTGGGAGGACTACAACATCATCGAACCAACGGAATCGCTCAACAATGCCATCAACAAGCTGCTGAAGAAACATGGGAAAATGAGGAATGAAGAGTGAAGAATTCCAAGGTTCATCAATACTTAACCTATACTATGTTGTTCGCATAATTACTTTTTCTTGTTCATTCTCCCAAGCTGAATCACTTTCACAACCTTGTTGTTTTCTCTTTTTCGAGCTTTCTATATCTTTTCATACTAAAAAGAGAGAAAAGGTAACCAAGATTTTGAAGAAAAGTTGTATTTTTGCAAAAAAACATGAAACGGATAAATCTTTTTTTATTAATTGCTATTTGTTTTATTAATAGCTATGCACAAATATACATCCATCCTCAATTTGATAGAACAAACGAGCCTAACTTACTGATTGACAGCATTGTCGTAAATAAAACAGAGACGTTGCTATATTGTATGTTTAATGTCGATGGAGGTTTATGGGCAAACATTTCTAACCACACAGTATTACGCGATTGCAAAACAGGTAAGGAACTATCGATTCTTAAATGTGAAGGGTTACCATTTGCTCCAGAAAGAAAATCATTCCAGTATGCAGGGAAGCACGAAATATTATTTGTATTCCCAAAGTTAGACCCCTCATCCCTGAAAATTGATTTTATTGAATCTGAAGGAGATGACGGTTTTAACATTTATGGAATAGACTTACAAAAAAGCAACGATAGCTCCTTGTATCAATACAATTTGGATCGTTCTTTTACTTTATCCAGTAGCGCTGATTTTTATTGTACTTCAGGTAATTACAATAGAGCTATTGAATTAGAGGAGCAGGCCATGAATATAAAAAAAGCATATCTTGGTTGTAAAAGTGCAGGATATGCATCATCAGTTTTTAACTTAGCTTGGTATTATTATAAAGCAGGTTTTTATAAGAAAGCAATAGTTTTAGGAAACGAAGATTTAAAACTATGCTCTGAGTTGTTGGGTACAAACAATGAAACATATGGTATATCTTTAATGAATTTAGCAACGTTCTATTCTTCATTTGGGAAATATGTTGAAGCTGAATTCTATGAAAGACAGACAATAGAACTATTCTTAAAATTGTATGGAAAAGAGCATCAACAATACGCATTGGCTATCAGTAATCTTTCTCAAATTCTATATTCACAAGGACACTATAATGAAGCCATAAGGTATGAAAAAGAAGCTTTAGACATCAGAGAGCATATTTTTGGAAAAAATAGTATAGAATTTGCAATGTCACTACACAGCCTTTCACTCAGCTATGCTGCAATAGGTGATATACCTAAAGCCATAAACCTTATTACAGAAGCCACAAATATTAAACAGAATATAGTAGGTAGGCATGATTCTAGTTACATAATGTCGCTTAATAATCTTGCATCTTTTTACTCCATGGAAAATGAATACCAGAAAGCTTTTGACATTGAAAAGGAAGCCTTACAACTTTCTGAAATTGTGTATGGAACAAACCATCCTGAATATGCCACAATAATTAGTAATCTCGGAGGATATTCTTTAAGATTAGAGAAAGAACAAGAAGCTAACAATTTGTTCGAAAAGGCACTTGACATTAACAAACATTTTTATGGTGAAAATAGTGAAGCATATGCAATCTCACTCAACAATTTCTCTCAGCAATTTCTTCAACATCATATTTTTGACAAAGCTATCTCATACGGAGTAGATGCCTTAAAGATTCTTGATGTAAAAAATCCTATGTATATTACTCTTTTAAATAATTTGGCTCATATTTATGCTTGCGCTAATGACTATAAAAAAGCAACTGAAATTCAGAAGAAAGCCATAGCTTTAGTAAAAGACAAAATGGCTACAGAGTTTTATCAATTAGATTCTGAATCCAAATACTTATTTTGGAAAGAAAAACATTTTATATTTGACGTTTATCCTTCCTATGTTGCAAAAAACCAAAACAGTTCAAATCTATCAGATTTATATAACTCTATTCTTTTTTCAAAGGGAATCGTTTGGCAGAAACAAAGCCAAACAACGATTGAATGGAAAGACATTCAAAGCAACTTACAAGATGATGATATTGCTATTGAATTTATATCATCTATGACTGATTCGAATGATACTATAAGATACTATGCATTAACAATAAAGAAAGACCAAGAATCTCCTAAGATGTTTGAACTATTTAATAGTAAACAATTTGAAGATTCAATGATGAGTGCTAATTCAAATTATGATAAAAACCTAAAAGTAGGCAATTTGGTTTGGAAACCAATCGAAGAGGAATTAAGAAATGTGAAGAATATATATTTTTCAACAACAAATGTTTTAAATTGCATTGCAATAGAATATCTACCCATTAACTCATCTGAAAACTATTCAGATCTTTATTCAATGTATAGATTGTCATCGACAAAAGAATTAACAAAGAAATATAATAATAAAAGTATTTCACATGCAATATTATACGGTGGGTTAGAGTATGAACCTGTAGAAGAATCGTTTTTAACAACAGAGAATACTTCCAAACGAAGTGGTTTTGAACCTCTTTATAATACATATACAGAAGTATCTAAAATCTCCGATATTCTTAAGAACGCAGGAAATAAGGTTTCAATATTTACAGGTACGAATGGAACAGAACATAGTTTTAGGAACTTATCAGGTGTTCCTATCGATGTTCTTCATATTGCAACTCATGGAATGTATATAAAACAGGATGAAGTATTTCAAAAGATTTACAAGGAGAATTATTCATTCGTTCACTCAATAGACTCTATATCAGCAATTTATCAAGCAAATTTATTAACAAGATCTTTTCTCGTCTTTTCAAATGGCAATAATATTGCAAAGAAGATTTACATGCAAGACAAAAATGATGGAATAATTACAGCTTTGGATATTTCACACATGGATTTTTCTGGCGTTAATCTTGTTACACTTTCTGCATGTGAATCTGCTTTAGGGGAGTTTGGAACTGATGATGAAATTTTGGGACTTCAACGAGGGTTCAAAATTGCAGGTGCCAACACCATTTTAATGAGTTTGGACAAAGTGGATGATGAAGCAACGAGGATACTCATGGTTGAGTTCTATCGAAATTTAATGAATGGAAAAACAAAACGCCAGTCGCTCCAAGAGGCCCAGCAGTATCTACGCAAAGTCGAAAATGGAAAATATGATGACCCAAAGTACTGGGCATCATTTATAATGTTGGATGGATTAAATTAAAAGAAGGTGTGTCACAATGAAGTGAACACACCTTCAGCGTTTTAGTGGCAAAATATAATCTTCAAAGAAACCACTATAGATAATATTGATGCTAACAATGAGAAAACACCTATTATCCATTTTGAAGGGCTTTCATGATGATTATGCCGCTCCACGTTAAGCTTAAAAAAAATAAAATTCATATTAATATTTTTTTTGCTCCGTGGCTCAAAGGCTCTTGGAAAAGTTAATAATAACTTCATGGCTCCAAGGCTCTTCAGAAGATGAACGATTCTCGTTCACAAATGCAAAGATACATAAAAAATAAGGAAGTTCCCCAAAATTCAGTTTTTTTTTCGTAATGCTTTCAAAATAGATGCTATCAATAAAGCAAACGAATGAAGATGTGCATTTGTGGGCAGCTCATTTTTGAAGTTCAGCTCTTCTTTCTCTATCATTTGCCCCCTAAGGAACTTCTCTATCTTGTCAATGTATTCTTCCATGTTGCAGCGGTTTCTTAATAATACCGACAACATCAAGAAAGTAATCGAAAAAGACTAATAAAAACACCCTCTACGGCTCAGACTTTAAATCATTGAGTTTCTTTATCAACTCATCTGCCTTATTATATATAGGTGTTTCGGGATTATCTTCCTTAATCTTATCTAAAATCTGGATAGCTTTTTCTATTTGGTCATCTTTTATGTATGCCAACGATAGATTCCATGCTATATCATTTGCCCAAGGGTGATATGTGTAATAATTATCAAGTGATTGATAGATGGGTTCCAGTTCTTTAATGATGTCTGTCATTCTTCTGCTCTTTGGAATCTTGGAGAACAGAGTAAATAAATGGACTATTGTGGTAGAATCCACGTCACCACGGGTAATGTTTTTCAAATCATATTCTATGTAATATGGAGAAACTATGTCATTAAGTAGAGCATATTGATGTTTTAGTGGTGATTTTAATTTATTTAGGGGTGCAGACAAATACAAAGAATTAATGCCGAAGAATATAGCTAACACAGCTGCAATGGAGCAAGCCCACCAAAGAATAGAACGTTTTCTTGACTTAGTTTTATTCTCTTTGATGATGGTTTTCTCAATAGCTGTATTCTTAGCTTGCAGACCTCGAATTAATGAAGTCATGGCCATTGCACGATTACGCAACTCTGGATTTGACTTGATTTCCTGCTTAAAGGCAGTTTCTTCTTCAGGACTCATCTCGCCACGAAGAAATAATTCTATTCGCTCATCAATGCCATCCATCAATATGTCGTCGTTCTTATTCATAGATTCGGTTCATTAGTTCGTTATACTTTGTACGGAATTTCTGAAGACACTTATATTTCTGGGTCTTGACAGAATTAGCATTGGAGAATCCATACATATCTGCGATTGTCGCGGTGGTGAGATTGTTCCAATAATAACCTTGAAAGACATTCTTGCAAGTATCGGGCATAGACTCGATGATGCTTTGAACAATCTTTTCGGAATGGGAAACCTTTTCTGTTTCTTCATCTTCAGTACATAACTGATATAACTCATCAATTTTGTCTGAGCGAAACGATTCTTTATTGGTGAGCTTGCTATCGTCAAACAAAGGAATGACCTTCTTCTGCTTTCCCATGAACTTTAGCGTTTGGTTGATACAAACACGAAGGAAATAAGTAGAAAGTGTGCTCGTGAGATTTGACAGCTTTCCGTCACGAATATTCATGAACAAGGCAAGGGAAGAATTCTGATAGATGTCACTCAAATCATCGTCTGAGACAGAGAACGTCTTTCTCAGATATGCCAGCACTTTATTCCTTTCCTCAGCAATAAAGCGGTTCAATTCTGTGTTCTGTAGCGTAATCTTCTTTGCCATATCAATAGCTCGTTTCTGTGACAAGATTCTGATTGTTTGGCCATCGCCCTGTTTTAATCACTGTATGCTTAATGTTATAGATGAACTCATTAGCATTTGTGGAAAGGGTGAAACTCGACAAGGTCTGTGCGATATTGTACGAAAGAGGGCCAAAGCGTTTGCCGTCAACCTTGATTTCTGTATTCACTTGGTCGGGGCGACAAGCCTCAATAAACAGAACATTGGACTGCTTGACTGATGCATCAATCCGATAATGTGATTTCTTGTTCATTGAAGGTTTGAATACCTTATTATTATATGTAAAGCCCACATGAGTTCCTCTGATTGTTTCGTCGTTGGCTCTTGATGCTGTTCCAGCATGGCACGCATCAATGACAACATACAGAAATCCTAACGGTCCAATCTTCTCACGGAGTTTCTTAACATATTTATTGAGCAAATCATCCGTCAAGTGCTTTTGCCCTTCATAGAAGCCTTTTTTATATATCTTATAGGCATCTATCGGTACAATGGACTCGTCCCACCCGTCTTCTTCGTCGCCGTTGAGGTCTTCAACAGGCTGACCATGAGCAGAAAAATGAAGATAAACTATATCACCTTTTTTTGTTTTGTTAGTAAACTTTGCTATTTGACTGACGATGTTATCAAAAGTGGCTTGGTCGTCTAACAATGTCGTGATGACAAACCCTTGATTCTTCAATATAGGGCTAAGTAAATTGATATCCTCTACACCATTGATGTTATTCCACTGATAGCCCGTAAGTGCTGTGTCGTAATGTGAGATTCCAACCAAGAAAGCTCGTTTCCGCTGGGCATTTGCAGTGGAGGAAAGTAGCAAGGCTACTAAAAATAGGAATAGTCTGAATCTCATGCTCTAACACATTTTTTGCAAAAATACAACATTTTTCAATATTTGCAGTTACCTTTTCTATTTTTCGGGTATAAAAGACAAAGAAAACAAGATTGTGAAACAAAATAAAACTAATAAAATGGCACTTTTTAGATTATTCGGCACTAAGCCAAAAGAGAATGTAGAGATGTTTCCAAAACTGAAAGAAAACGTTCAGGGAGAGGGAAACGAAGAAACCGCATCTCCAGAAGAAGAGAAGAAGGATGAGAAGCGTTTGATTACCATCAGCTGGGGTACAGGGATGCCTATTGATGTTATTTTCAACTTCATTCACAAGAACTTTGAGGAGGAAGGATTCCAAGATGCGCTTGTCAACTGTGACATTACCTATCGTGATGCTAAAGAGAAGATTATCCGTAATGATTTGGAAATGTTGTTCAAACGTATCATCCTTAAATACAAGAATGACATTAGGCTCATAAATGTGAAAATCGGAAACGCCCAAAAAGCATTAGCACTTGCAGCAGCATCTGATATGGCTGCACTTAGGGAAACATACGAAGAGCATTTAACAGAAATCCAAGAAATGCAACAGCTGCTTGAGGCTAACGACTCGAAGATGATGACGATGATAGAGTCGTATCGTAGGGGTTTTCTCAAAGGAATTGCGGTTAACGCAGTGATTTTTATCAATAACAAGTAATATTTGGAGATTATGAAGACGATAAGAAATATAGGTTGTTTCCTTATCGGTTGGGATAAGAACATTTTGAACGATTGTGGCGAGGCCAGTTATCGCCAGTTTCGTAAACTACTATCAGCCATCTGCATTATGATGGTGTTGTGGGGTACCATTGGTTACTGCTTTGCTGACCAATACATCAACATTGAATCGTATGCACTGAAAATCTGTGTTGCAGTAGCATTTATGTTCATAGTTCTTTGTGTAGAGCGAGTTATCATCTTGACTGTAGGCAAAGCCAGACTGATGAGTGTTATGAGAGTGCTACTTGCACTATGCATGGCTGTCTTAGGCTCATGTATCTTCGACCAGATTATTTTCCGCAATGATATTCAGCAAGCCATTCAGGAACACAGAGAAGACATGATTGGGGCAACTATTACAAAGCGGTTAACCATCTACGACAAGGACATACAGCGTATTACACAAGAGATGGACTCGCTGAGTAAAGCAACCATAACACTTAATGAAGAATTGCAACAACGACCAGTTATAAAAGGTACTAATGTTTCCACACACGAACAGATTGTTGGAGTGGATGAAAACGGCAACCCTAAGAAAGTAAAGACACAAACAGTCAATACGGTGACACTGGCAAATCCATTGGCAGAACAATTGAAAGCCAACAATGACCAAATCCAGATTTATTCAAAGCAGTTAGAGCAACTCCGATTAGACAAGAAAGAAGTAGCAGAGAAAGTAAGGGAAGAGATGAGCCAACGTACAGCAGGGTTTATTGAAGAACTTGAAGCAACATTAATGGTTGTATCTCAAAGTAAAGTATCGTTAGCATTCTACATCATATTATTCTGTTTTCTGACCTTCCTTGAATTGTTTGTTTTGACAATCAAAATGGGCGAAAACAAATGTGACTATGAACTAATTGTAGAAAATCAATTATATCTAAAGAAGAGCTTGATGGAACAGACAGCAAAGAGTGTCTTAGTGAATAATAACAGTAATAACAATTTAAAAATGTAAGATTATGGCAAGAGATTTTTATGATGACTCTTACGAAGAAAACGAAGAGTACGAAGAGTACGAGTGTGAAGGCTACGATGATTGTGGCTATGAGTGGACGGAAGAAGATTCCTGGTATGCGTTGACTGATGGCATGTATGGAGATATGCCTAACAACCCTTTAGATTACGATGCAATGATGGATGCTATGGGATTCTAATTGTAAACTACGATGAAAAGACAAGGTCAACTCATGATTTCAAAAGAATTGGAGCAGTTCCATTGCTCCATTCTTTTGGACGAAGTAAAGGAGAAAGTGCGCAAACTGAAAGCGTATGGTGTGGATGAAGCTGAAATTATGGCAACGATGAAAGAGGAGGATTTGTTTCCGCAATTGATAGTAACTAAAGATTACGAAATTGTGTTGGCAAGAGACAAGCCTATTGAGGTGGTAATGGAGCCGTTGATAAAGGCTGTTTATTTGCTGTTCCTCTCACATCCTGAGGGCATCGTACTAAAATGTCTGCCAGACTATCGTAAAGAACTGACGAGTTTGTATCTTCTGCTAAGACCAGCAGGAATGACAGACAGGGTTGAGAAAAGCATTATGGACGTGACAGATCCAACACTTCCTGTTTTCCGCACGATTTTGTCCAAAAAAAATCATCTTGCTGTAAATAAGGTAGTTGCAAACCGCTGAAGTGGCAATTTGGGTCACC
>OCVV011352430.1_pt1 | contig 13066 bp, 27 predicted proteins | sample 1539721 | NCBI WGS metagenome assembly OCVV01 (sample SAMN02144230, study PRJEB22623) | gut metagenome | biome: sheep rumen | host: Ovis aries | place: New Zealand
GGGCGGCCGCACGGTGGCTTCCGGCGTCGTGTCCAAGGTCATCGAGTAAGAAATCAAAAAAAGAGAGTCGCGATGCGGCTCTCTTTTTTTGTACCGCTGCGGCGGGTTTTTCCAGGTTCCGCCTATACGCCGTTGGCGTACCGGGCGGCGGAACCTGCAAGGAGTGAGATCCACCGCGCATGTCGCTGGATCTCACAGATTTCGGCTTGCCGTTCTTCCTTCCGGGTTGAGTTCGCGCGGCTACACCGCGCTACTGTTTCTACATATTGTATATGTGGGGACATGGGGATCACAAAACGGCAAAAAAAGTTTCAGATTTCGCAAAAAAATGCTTGCATTTCCGGGATGAATAGAGTATACTTCTGCTGTTCGCGTGTGAGCCAAGGGAGAACTATGGCCATCACGCGGGTCCGAGCAGGAGGTTGCCGGCTGCCATCCGGGTAATTTCTGCCGGGCCAACGCTTCAAAAACACGAGAAGCGGGGGCAAAAATAGCGGGCAGGGTGGTATCCTGAATCAACGAGAATGTGTGGCCGGAAGGCCGCGCATAAACCAAGAGTTAGGAAACACACGGCCCCGTGTACTGCCCAATATCAGAAGGAGGAAGAAACAATAACATGGCAAACCAAAGAATCCGCATCAAGTTGAAGGGCTATGAGTACGGTCTCGTAGACGCCAGCGCCGAGAAGATCGTGGAAACCGCCCGCCGGACCGGGGCTCAGGTCTCCGGACCCATCCCCCTGCCCACGGAAAAGGAGATCGTGACCATCCTGCGTGCTGTCCATAAGTACAAGGATTCCCGGGAGCAGTTCGAGACCAGGACGCACAAGCGCCTCATCGACATCCTGCAGCCCTCCGCCAAGACCGTGGACGCCCTCATGAAGCTGGATCTGCCCGCCGGTGTGGATATCGAGATCAAGCTGTAAGTTTAACGGAGGTATGAACCAATGAAGAAAGCCATTTTGGGCAAGAAGATCGGTATGACGCAGCTCTTTCGGGCTGACGGTACCATGATTCCCGTCACAGTCGTCGAAGCCGGTCCGTGCCCCGTCGTTCAGAAGAAGACCGTAGCCAAGGAAGGCTACGATGCCGTGCAGGTGGGCTTCTGCGAGCTCCGCGAGAAGCTGGCCAACAAGCCCCTCACCGGCCACTGCGCCAAGGCTGGCGTGAAGGCCATGCGGTACCTCAGGGAGCTCAAGCTCGATGACGCCGCTTCCTATGAAGTGGGTCAGGTCATCACCTGCGACGTGTTCGCCGAAGGCGAGCGGGTCGATGTGACCGGCGTCAGCAAGGGCAAGGGCTTCGAAGGCAACATCAAGCGGTGGAACCAGGGCCGGGGCCGCAAGACCCACGGTTCCCACTCCTACCGGGTGGCCGGTTCTCTGGGTGCCTGCACCTACCCCGGCGAAGTCTTCCGCACCAAGCGCCTGCCCGGCCATATGGGCAGCGAGACCGTCACCGTCCAGAACCTGGAGGTGGCCCGCGTGGATGCCGCTCGGAACCTGCTGCTCATCAAGGGCGCCATCCCCGGCGCCAAGGGCACCATGGTCACCGTGAAGAGCACCGTGAAATAAGGAGGAAAGAAGATATGCCTAACGTAGCATTGTACGATATTACCGGTAAGGTCATTGGCGATATCGAGCTTTCCGAGAATGTATTTGGTCAGCCCGTCAACGAGCCCGTTCTCCATCAGGTGGTCGTGGCTCACCTCGCCAACTGCCGTCAGGGCACCCAGAGTGCCAAGACCCGCAGCGAAGTTTCCGGCGGCGGCAAGAAGCCCTATCGTCAGAAGGGCACCGGCCGCGCCCGTCAGGGTTCCACCCGCGCCCCCCAGTGGACGCACGGCGGCATCGTGTTCGCGCCCAAGCCCCGGGATTACACCCAGCAGGTCAACCGCAAGGTGAAGCGCCTGGCCCTCAAGTCCGCCCTTTCCTCCAAGGTCGCCGACAGCGAGCTCATCGTGTTCGATGCGTTGAACATTGAAGCTCCTAAGACCAAGGAAATGGTCAAGGTCCTCAAGGCCGTGGACGTGGACAAGGCCCTCATCGTGCTCGCCGACAAGGACGAGACCGTGGAGCGGGCAGCCGCCAACATTCCCGGTGTCAAGACCACTTTGGTCGGCACCCTGAACACCTATGAGGTGCTCAAGTACAAGAAACTGATCCTCACCAAGGATTCCGTTGCAAAAATCGAGGAGGTGTACGTCTGATGAAGAGCGCTTATGATATCGTGAAGGCTCCCATCCTCACCGAGAAGAGCTACGACTACATCGCTCACCGGGTCTACACGTTCGAAGTGGCCAAGAGCGCGAACAAGATCGAGATCGCCCAGGCCGTGGAAGAGATCTTCGGCGTGAAAGTCCAGAGCGTGCACACCGTGAACAAGCTGGGCAAGATCAAGCGGCAGGGCCGGTACGAAGGCCGCCGTCCTTCCACCAAGAAGGCGTACGTGAAGCTGACGGCCGAATCCAAGGGCATCGAGCTCTTCGACGGCATCGCCCAGTAAGGAGGAAGAAAATGGCTATTCGCAAGATCAACCCCACCACTCCGGGCCAGCGCGGCATGACCGTCTCCGCTTTCGAGGAGATCACCCGCACCACCCCCGAAAAGTCTCTGACCACCGATATGCGCAAGCGGGCCGGCCGCAACTTCTCCGGCCGCATCACCGTCCGGCATCAGGGCGGCGGCGCCAAGCGCAAGTACCGCATCATCGACTTCAAGCGCAACAAGGATGACGTGCCCGGCAAGATCTTCTCCATCGAGTATGATCCCAACCGCTCCGCCAACATCGCCCTGGTCCATTACGCCGACGGCGAGAAGCGCTACATCATCGCGCCTCTTGGCCTGAATGTGGGCGACCAGATCGTCTCCGGCGCCAAGGCCGATATCAAGATCGGCAACACCTTGCCCCTGGAGAACATCCCCGTGGGCACCATGATCCACTGCGTGGAGCTGGTCCCCGGCAAGGGCGCTCAGCTCGTTCGGTCCGCCGGCAACGCGGCCCAGCTCATCGCCAAGGAGAATGGCTTCGGCCAGGTTCGTCTCCCCAGCGGTGAGGTCCGCCTGATCCCCCTGAAGGCTCGGGCGACCATCGGCCAGGTCGGCAACGTGGACTTCCAGAACATCATGATCGGCAAGGCCGGCCGGACCCGTCACATGGGCATCCGTCCCACGGTCCGCGGCTCCGTCATGAACCCCAATGACCACCCCCACGGCGGCGGCGAGGGCAAGAGCCCCATCGGCCGTCCCGGCCCTGTGACTCCCTGGGGTAAGCCCGCGCTGGGTTACAAGACCCGCAAGACCAAGAACAAGAGCAACAAGTACATCGTGCGCCGCAGGAACGGCGGTAAGTAACGGGAAGGAGTTAGGATAATGAGCAGATCGGTTAAAAAAGGACCGTTTGTAAACGATGCTCTCTACAATCGCATCCAGGCGATGAACGAGAGCGGCAAGAAGACCGTTGTTAAGACCTGGTCCCGTTCTTCCACGATCTTCCCTGAGTTCGTCGGCCACACCATCGCGGTCCACGACGGGAAAAAGCACGTTCCGGTGTACGTCACCGAGGAAATGGTCGGGCACAAGCTGGGCGAGTTCGCCCCCACCCGCACCTTCCGTGGCCACAGGGGCTCTGAGAAGTCCTCTGGCGCGAAGTAAGGAGGAAAGTTATGGCAACGAGAAGCAAAACCAAGACCGCCTATCGTCATGAGCACGCTGACAAGCGGCCCCATGCCACGGCAAGATACATCCGCATCGCTACCCGCAAGTGCACCATCGTGGCGGACTTGATCCGGGGCAAGAGCGTGAAGGAGGCCCAGGCCATCCTGACCTACTGCCCCAAGGCAGCTGCGGCGCCCATGCTGAAGGTCCTCAACTCCGCCGTCGCCAACGCGGAGAACAACCTGGAGCTCAACCGCGATGATCTCTTCGTGGCCGAAGCCTTCGCCAACCAGGGTCCCACCCTGAAGCGCTTCAGGCCCCGGGCCAGGGGTTCCGCCTCTTCCATTCTGAAGCGGACCAGCCATCTCACGGTGATTCTCGATCAGCAGGCCAAGTAAGGAGGAAAGAACATGGGTCAGAAAGTTAATCCCAACGGTTTCCGCATCGGCGTCATTCGCGACTGGAACACCCGTTGGTACGCTCCGAAAAAAGACTTTGCGGATTTCCTCGTGGAGGACCACAAGATCCGTGAGTTTGTGAAGAAGAAGTACTACGCGGCCAACATCTCCCGGATCGGGATCGATCGGGCCGCCGGCAAGATCTCCGTGAGCATCTTCACCGCCCGTCCGGGCATGCTCATCGGCAAGGGCGGCGCCGGGATCGACGCCATCAAGGCCGACATCGCAAACGAGATCGGCAAGCCCGTCAACGTGAACATCATGGAGATCCGGGATCCCGATGCCGACGCGCAGCTGGTTGCCGAGAACATCGCGGCTCAGCTGGAGAAGCGCATCAGCTTCCGGCGGGCCATGAAGCAGGCCATGCAGCGGGCCATGCAGCGCCCCGGCGTGAAGGGCATCAAGCTCAGCTGCGGCGGCCGTCTCGGCGGCGCCGAGATCGCTCGCAGCGAGGGATACCATGACGGTTCCATCCCCCTGCAGACCATGCGCGCGGACATCCACTACGGGTTCGCGGAAGCCCACACCACCTACGGCCGGATCGGCTGCAAGGTTTGGATCTACAAGGGCGAAGTGCTTGGCAAGTCCAAGCGGAAGGAAGGAGGCAGATAACCATGTTGATGCCTAAGAGAGTGAAGCACCGCAGGGTGTTCCGCGGCAGAATGAAGGGCACCGCCCATCGCGGCAATACCATCAGCTACGGCGAATACGGCCTGGTAGCTCTGGAGCCCTCCTGGATCACCAGCACCCAGATCGAGGCCGCTCGTGTGGCCATGACCCGTTTCACCAAGCGTGGCGGTCAGGTCTGGATCAAGATCTTCCCGGATAAGCCCGTTACCGAAAAGCCCGCCGAGACCCGCATGGGTTCCGGTAAAGGTTCCCCCGAATACTGGGTGGCCGTGGTCAAGCCCGGCCGCGTCATGTTCGAGATCGCCGGCGTTGAGGAAAGCATCGCCAAGGAAGCCCTTCGTCTTGCCGGGCATAAGCTGCCCATCCGCTGCAAGATCGTGAAGAAGGAAGAGGCTCAGGAAGGAGCAGAAGCATGAAGGCTGAAGAATTGAGAAAAATGTCTGTTGCCGAGCTGGAAAAGCAGGAGAAGGACCTCAAGGCTGAGCTGTTCAACCTCCGCTTCCAGACCGTGACTGGCCAGATCAGCAACCCCAGCCGCATCGGCGCCTGCAAGAAGGACATCGCACGGATCAAGACCATTCTCCGGCAGCGTGAGCTCGCTGGCAGTGCCGAGTGAGGAGGAAGTAAGATATGGAACAGGTTATTAGAGGTTATCGCAAGACCCGCACCGGCGTCGTTGTCAGCGATAAGATGGATAAGACGGTGGTCGTTGCCATCTCCACCAAGGTTCGCCATCCCCTGTACGGCAAGATGGTCAACCGGACCCGTAAGTTCAAGGCCCATGACGAGGAGAACCAGTGCGGCATCGGCGACACCGTGCGCATCATGGAAACTCGTCCGATCTCCAAGGATAAGCGCTGGCGCGTGGTGGAGATCATCGAGAAGGCCAAGTAAGGGGAGGTAAACTATGATTCAGCCTCAAACCAGATTGAAGGTGGCCGACAACTCCGGCGCCAAGGAAATCATGTGCATCCGGGTCCTGGGCGGCTCCTCCCGCAAGTTCGCGGGCATCGGCGATGTGATCGTCGCCTCCGTCAAGACCGCCACCCCCGGCGGCACCGTAAAGAAGAAGGACGTGGTCAAGGCCGTGGTCGTGCGGACCGTCGCCGAAACCACCCGTCCCGATGGCAGCCACATCCGTTTCGACGATAACGCGGCCGTCATCATCAACGACGATAAGCAACCCCGCGGCACCCGTATCTTCGGGCCCGTGGCTCGGGAACTGCGTGAGAAGGATTACATGAAGATCGTTTCTCTCGCGCCCGAAGTTCTGTAAGGAGGTAGAGATATGAACAAGCTGAACGTCAAGAAGGGCGATCGGGTCCGTATCATCTCCGGCAAGGACGCTGGCAAGGAAGGCAAGATCATGACCGCGTTCCCCGCGAAGGAGCGGGTCATCGTCGAGGGCTGCAACATGGTCACCCGCCATGTGAAGCCTCGCCGGCAGGGTGAAGCCGGCGGCCGCATCGAGCAGGCCGGCACCATCCACGTTTCCAATGTGCAGCTGGTTTGCCCCAACTGCAAGATGCCCACTCGCGTTGGCCATGCCATCGTGGAGAAGGACGGCAAGAAGGTCTCTGTCCGCGTGTGCAAGCAGTGCGGCAAGCAGATCGACTAAGGCGGAAGGAGGAAAGAAACATGGCTAAGAAAGAAGTCAAGCAGGCTCCCGCGAAGGCCGCCAAGAAGGCCGAAGCCAAGCCCTTTTCCGGTGAACCCCGCCTGAAGGTGAAGTACCGCGAATCCGTCGTTCCCGGCCTCAAGGAGAAGTTCCACTATGAGAACCCCATGATGATCCCCAAGCTGGACAAGATCATCATCAACATGGGTCTGGGCTCCGAGAAGGATAACCCCAAGGGCATCGAGACGGCCGTGCAGCAGCTCTCCGCCATCGCCGGCCAGGCCGCCGTGGTGACCAAGGCCAAGAAGTCCGTGGCAAACTTCAAAGTTCGTGAAGGCATGACCATCGGCGCCAAGGTGACCCTCCGCGGCGACAAGATGTACTACTTCGCCGACAAGCTCATGAACATCGTGCTGCCCCGGGTCCGCGACTTCCACGGCGTGTCCGACAAGTCCTTCGACGGCCGCGGCAACTACGCCATGGGCGTCAAGGAGCAGCTGATCTTCCCCGAGATCAACTACGACGATGTTGACAAGGTGCGCGGCATGAACATCGTGTTCGTCACCAGCGCCAAGACCGATGAGGAAGCCAAAGAGCTGCTCGCTCTGCTGGGCATGCCTTTCGTGCAGGAGTAATAAGGAGGAGCAATCATGGCTAAATTGAGCAAGAAATTGAAGCAGCAGGCTGCTCCCAAATACAGCACCCGCGCTTACACCCGCTGCCGCATCTGCGGCCGGCCCCATTCCGTGCTGCGCAAGTATGGCATCTGCCGTATCTGCTTCCGGAACGAAGCGTACGCGGGCAACATCCCCGGCGTCCGCAAGGCCAGCTGGTAAAGGAGGAAAGCAAGATGACTGATACTATCGCAGATATGCTCACGCGCATCCGCAACGCTCTGGTTGCCAAGCATGAGTCCGTGGACGTGCCCTGCTCCACCATCAAGAAGGCCATCGCCGAGATCCTGGTGGAAGAAGGCTACATCAAGTCCTACGAGATCATCGAGGACGGCCTGGTGAAGACCATCCGCATCCAGCTGAAGTACGGCCCCAACAAGCAGCGCGTCATCGTAGGCATCAAGCGCATCTCCCGCCCGGGTCTGCGCGTGTACGCCCGCAAGGATGAGATCCCCAAGGTCCTGGGCGGCCTGGGCATCGCCATCCTGTCCACCTCCCGCGGCGTCATGACCGATCGGGAAGCCCGTAAGCTCGGCGTAGGCGGCGAAGTGCTGGCCTTCGTCTGGTAAGAATAATCAGGAGGAAAAGAAATGTCACGAATCGGAAAACTTCCGGTGAAGATCGAAGCCGGAGTGACAATCACGGTCGACGACAGCAATGTTGTGACCGTCAAGGGCCCCAAGGGCACGTTGTCACAGCAGATGCACCCTGATATGCAGATCGAGCAGGACAACGGTGTGCTCACCGTCAAGCGTCCCAGCGACGACAAGGCCCATCGGGCCCTGCATGGCCTGACCCGGAGCCTCATCCACAACATGGTGGTGGGCGTGACCGCCGGCTTCGAGAAGAAGCTGGAGATCGTGGGCACCGGTTACCGTGCCCAGCTCCAGGGCAAGAACCTGGTCCTCAACATGGGTTTCTCCCATCCCGTTGAGTTCCAGCCCCCCGAAGGGATCTCCTTCGAGGTGCCCGCCCCCAACAAGATCTCTGTGAAGGGCATCGACAAGCAGGCCGTTGGCCAGGTCGCCGCCAATGTCCGTGAAGTTCGGCCGCCGGAGCCCTACAAGGGCAAGGGCATTCGCTATGAGGGCGAGTTTGTCATCCGCAAGGAAGGCAAAGCCGGTAAGAAATAAGAGAGGAAGGAGAGCTGAAAGATGTATTCTAAGATCGATAAGAATGCGGTGCGTAAAGCTCGTCACCATCGTATGCGTCTTCACATCAACGGCACGCCTGAGCGTCCCCGCTTGAATGTGTACCGCAGCACCGTGCACATCTATGCACAGGTCATCGACGATACCACCGGTAACACCTTGGCTGCCGCTTCCACTCTGGACGGACAACTCAAGGAGCAGCTCGCCGGCAAGAACAAGACCGAAGCGGCCAAGCTGGTCGGCAAGCTCGTTGGCGAACGGGCCCTGGAAAAGGGCGTGAAGAAGGTCGTGTTCGATCGCGGCGGTTACCTCTACACCGGTCGGGTGGCGGCCCTGGCTCAGGGCGCAAGAGAAGCCGGCCTGGACTTTTAAGGAGGAAACAACATGCGTAACGACAGAAGGTTCGAGAAGGAAGTTCCTGAATACAAAGAGCGCCTCGTGTTCATCAACCGGGTTGCCAAGGTCGTCAAGGGCGGCAAGAACTATCGGTTCACGGCCCTCATGGTGGTCGGCAACGAGAACGGCAAGGTGGGCGTGGGCCTGGGCAAGGCCGTGGAAATCCCCGAAGCCGTCCGCAAGGGCGTTGAGGATGCCAAGCGGCACATGATCGAGATCCCCATCGTGGGTACCAGCATTCCCCATCAGGTGGAAGGCAAGTTCGGCAAGGGCCATGTGCGCATGCTCCCCGCTGAAGAAGGTACCGGCGTTATCGCGGGCGGCCCCGTCCGTGCGGTCCTGGAGATGGTCGGCATCAAGGATATCCGTACCAAGTCCTACGGTTCCAACAACCCCAGCAACTGCGTGAAGGCCACCCTGAATGGTCTTTCCCAGCTTCGTACCGCCGAGCAGATCGCGGCTCTCCGCGGCAAGACCGTGGAAGAGCTCCTGGACTAAGGAGGGCACTATGGCAACGTTGAAAATAACGCTCGTTAAGAGCCCCATCTCCTCTCTCAAGGATCAGCAGGACACCGTGAAGGCTCTGGGTCTGCATAAGGTCTATCAGACCGTGGAAAAGCCCGACAACGCCTGCATCCGCGGCCAGATCTTCAAAGTGAAGCACCTGGTCAAGGTGGAAGAAGCATAAGGAGGTCAAGAACATGAAGCTTAACGAATTACAGCCGGCCGTCGGCGCGACCAAGGCCCCCAAGCGGATCGGTCGCGGCACCGGCAGCGGTCTGGGCAAGACCTCTGGCAAAGGCCACAAGGGCCAGAAGGCCCGCAGCGGCGCCAAGAAGAACGGATTTGAAGGCGGTCAGATGCCTCTGGCCCGCCGTCTTCCCAAGCGCGGCTTCACCAACATCTACGCCAAAGAGTACACTGTCATCAATATTTCCGACCTGAACACCCTGGAAGACGGCACCATCGTCACCGCTGAGCTCCTCAAGAAAGAGGGCGTCATCAGCAAGATCGAGAAGGACGGCCTGAAGGTCCTGGGTCGCGGCGAGCTCACCAAGAAGCTCACAGTCAAGGCGGCGAAGTTCACCAAGACCGCCGAGGAAGCGATCAAGGCCGCCGGCGGAAACGTTGAGGTGCTCTAATGTTTACCACGTTCATCAACGCATTCAAGATCAAGGACCTGCGGAAGAAGATCCTGTACACCCTTCTTCTCATCGTGGTCTATCGTCTTGGTTGCGCGATCCCCATCCCGGGCATCGATACGGCGGCCTGGGCAGCGCAGATCGAGGGGCTGGCTCTGTTTGATTTCATGAGCCTCCTCTCCGGCTCCGCCCTGTCCCAGTTCACCATCTTTGCCATGGGTATCTCGCCCTACATCACCGGTTCCATCGTGATGCAGCTGCTGGCCATCGCCATCCCCGCGCTCGAGAAGATGAGCAAGGAGGAGGACGGCCGCCAGAAGATCGAGCAGATCACCCGGTATGTGGGCGTGGCTCTGGCTCTGGTGCAGAGCTTCGGCATCATCGTCACCTACGGCCGCTCCATCGTCACCGGCCAGCCCCTCTGGTGGTCCTATGTGACCATCTGCGTCTGCTCCGCAGCGGGCACGGCGTTCCTCATGTGGCTGGGTGAGCGGATCACGGAGAAGGGCATCGGCAACGGTATCTCCATGCTGATCTTCGCCTCCATCGTGAGCCGGGTGCCCGACTGGATCATCGAGCGGTTCCGCCTGCTGTTCACCGGCGTTCAGGTGTGGCAGTTCTTTGTGGCTCTCATCGTCATCGTGGTCCTCATCACCTTCGTGGTGCTCATTGAGAAGGCCGAGCGGAAGATCCCCATCATGTACGCCAAGCGGGTGGTGGGCCGGAAGCTCTACGGCGGTCAGAACACCTACCTGCCCATGAAGGCCAACGCCAACGGCGTGCTGCCTCTGATCTTCGCCATGACCCTCATGCAGGTCCCCACCATGATCCTGCAGTTCTTCCCGGGCTCCGGGATCTACACCTGGTGGGAGAAGTACATGAGCTCCAGCGCCGCGGTGCCGGTACCCTACTATCTGATCTACTTCCTGCTGATCATCGCCTTCGGTTACTTCTACACCTCCATCACCTTCAATCCGGTGGAGATGAGCAAGAACCTGCAGCAGAACGGCGGCTTCATCCCCGGCATCCGGGCGGGCCGTCCCACGGGCGAATACCTGGGCAAGATCAGCAACCGCCTGACCCTGTTCGGCTCCCTGTTCCTGGCCGTCATCGCCATCATCCCCACCATTGTGCTGAACTCTCTGCACATCACCAGCATGTTCGGTGCCACCAGCGTGCTGATCATGGTGAGCGTGGCGCTGGAGACCACCGAGCAGCTGGAGGCCCAGATGCTCATGCGGCACTACAAGGGCTTCCTGAATTAAGCCTATGAAGATGATTCTACTGGGCCCGCCGGGGGCGGGCAAAGGCACGCAGGCCAAGGGGATTGCCGCCCGCTACGGCATCGCCCATATCTCCACCGGGGATATGTTGCGCAGCGAGGTGCGGGAGGGCACGCCCCTGGGCCGTGAGGCCAAGGCCTACATGGACAACGGTCAGCTGGTTCCCGATGAGGTCATCATCGGCATGGTGAAGAACCGGATCCAGCAGCCCGATTGCCAGAACGGCTTCCTTTTTGACGGGTTCCCCCGCACCATCGCCCAGGCCGAAGTGCTGGAGCAGATCACCGACATCGATCGGGTCATCGACATCGAGGTGCCCGACGAGCGGCTGATCGAGCGCATCAGCGGCCGGCGCATGTGCCCCCTGTGCGGCGCCACCTATCATGTTTCCACCCACGCGGGCGACAAGTGCTCCTGCGGCGGCACCCTCTATCAGCGGGATGACGACAAGGCGGAAACCGTGGCGGTCCGGGTGAGGGAATACCACAGGAAGACCGAAGCGCTCATCGACTTCTATGCCCAGAAGGGCAAGCTTCTGCGGGTCAACGGCGACGCCACGGTGGACGCTGTGGCCGAGGAAATCGCCAGGGAGCTGGACGCATGATCACCATCAAGTCCACCAGCGAGCTCGTCAAGATGCAGGCCGCCGGCAAGATCGTAGGCCAAACGCTGAAACTCCTGGGCGAGAACATTCGCCCCGGCGTCACCACCAAGGAGCTTGACAAGCTGGCTTACGACTTTATCACCGGCTGCGGCGCCAAGCCCTCCTTTCTGGGCTATGCCGGCTATCCCGGCAGCGTGTGCATCTCGGTGAACAACGAGGTGATCCACGGCATCCCCGGCAAGCGCGTCCTGCAGGACGGGGACATCGTCAGCTGCGACACCGGCGCCATCCTGGACGGCTTCCAGGGAGACGCCGCCCGCACCTTCCTCTGCGGGGAGGTGAAGCCGGAAATCCAGCAGCTGGTCCGGGTGACTCGGGAATGCTTCTTCGAAGGCCTCAAGTTCTGCCGGGTGGGCTATCGAATCTCCGATATCTCCAAGGCCGTGCAGCAGCACGCCGAGAAGTTCGGCTACGGCGTGGTCCGCGACTATGTGGGCCACGGCATCGGCCGGGAGATGCATGAGGACCCGGAGGTCCCCAACTACTACTCCCCCCGGGCGCGGCAGCGCCTCCACGCGGGCATGGCCATCTGCATCGAGCCCATGATCAACCTGGGCACCTACGATGTGAAGGTCCTGTCCGACGGCTGGACGGTGGAGACGGCGGATGGGCTCCCTTCGGCCCACTTCGAGAACACGATCCTCATCACCGAGGGAGACCCGGTGATGACCACCTACTTTGAGGGCGATCTATGAGCGTCGATATTTTGGTCGGTGATCTGGTCGTTTCCCGGGCAGGCCGGGACAAGGGGCGCCCCTTCGTGGTGCTCCGGTGCGAGGACGGGTTCGTGTTCCTGGCGGACGGCGACTTGCGGCGAGTGGATTCGCCCAAGAAGAAAAAGCGGATGCATGTGAAGCCCTATCCTAAGAAGGGCTCCTGCCGGATGGAATTCCCCCAGGGGAGGGCCCTGTGCGACGCGGATATCCGCAAGCACATCGCCGCCCTGACGGCAGCCGATGAAACCTAAGGGATCAGAAAAGGAGGTACAGCTTGTCCAAAGCGGATGTTTTTGAACTGGAAGGCGTCGTAACGGAAGCATACCCCAATGCCATGTTTGAAGTGACGCTGCAGAACGGACGCAAGATCTTGGCCACCATCTCCGGAAAGCTTCGCATGAACTACATCCGGATCCTGCCGGGAGATAAGGTGACCGTGGAGATGTCCATGTATGACCTGAGCCGGGGGCGCATCACCTGGCGCGCCAAAAATTAGACCACCAGAACTAAAGTTTAAGGAGATAGAAAAATGAAAGTCAGACCGTCTGTGAAACCGATTTGCGAGAAGTGCAAGATCATCAAGCGCAAGGGTCGCGTCATGGTCATCTGCGAGAACCCCAAGCACAAGCAGCGTCAGGGCTAAGCGCAAGGCTTTAGAAAATACTCGCGGGGCGGCTGG
>OCVV011243415.1_pt1 | contig 13065 bp, 14 predicted proteins | sample 1539721 | NCBI WGS metagenome assembly OCVV01 (sample SAMN02144230, study PRJEB22623) | gut metagenome | biome: sheep rumen | host: Ovis aries | place: New Zealand
CCTTCTCAACCTCGGCATATACACCCTGCCGACCCTCAAGATCAACTCGAAGGCAAACGAGGAGAACGTGGCGGAGATCTTCGTGCGCGTGAACTCCGGCGGGACCAAGCTCACGGAGAAGAACTTCATCGAGACCTTGCTCGCGGTGTTCGACAACGAGGTTCACTCGCGCATAGACAGTTTCTGCGCGGAGTCCCGCGTACCGAAGGACGGAACCGCATACAACCAGATCATAGAGGTCGACCCGTCGCATCTCATCCGGGTTGCGGTCGGAGTCGGATTCAGGCGCGCCCGGCTGAAGTACGCCTACATGCTCCTCCGGGGAAAGGATCTCAAGACCGGCATCACCTCGAGCAAGACGCGCGAGAAGAACTTCGAGAAATTCAAGAGGTCGCTTGACCTCGCGCTCAACCTCAACAACTGGCATGCGTTCCTCAACCTGTTCGGCAAGGCGGGATACCTCAAGGGGAGCATCGTTGCCTCCACCAACGCGGTGGTCTTCAGCTACGTCCTCTATCTCATCGGCAAGTACGACTACAAGGTGCCGCCGTTCGAGCTCAACAAGGTCATAACTAAGTGGATCTTCATGTCCACCATCACCGGCTTCTACACCGGGTCGACCGAGTCCGAGGTCGAGAAGCAGTTCGCCGACCTGAGAGGCGTCACGACGGCGGAGGGCTTCGTGGCATATCTCGAGTCTGCCATCGAGACCAAGCTCACCGACGACTTCTTCACCTACAGCCTTCCGAGCAGCCTCGAGGGGTCGTCCGCCAGCTCGCCGTCGTGGTTCGGCTACGTCGCCTCGCTCATCGTCCTTGGCACGCCCATGCTGTTCAGCACGTCGCCGCTCGCCCAGTACTTCGCCATCGGGGCGAGTGGGAAGAAGGGCGCCATCGACAAGCACCACATCTTCCCGAAGAGCTACCTGACGAAGATTGGCTACGACAACGACCGCGACCGGAACCAGATCGCCAACTTCACGTACCTCGACTACAACACGAACATCGAGATCGGCGATCAGGCCCCTGGCGAGTACGTCGCCGCCTTCAGGGAACGGCTCGGCGAGGAGGGGTATTCCAGGACCTGCAGGGACAACGCGCTTCCCCTCGGCTTCGAGAGCCTCGAGTACCCCGAGTTCCTCGCCAAGAGGAGGGTGCTCATGGCGGGCACCGTAAGGAAGGCATACGAGAGGCTCTGCGAGTAGAAGTTCAGACTTGCAGGCGTTCGGATGCCTTGCAGTTGTCCCTCCCCGACGTCGTTAGGTGTTCCTGGCGGCGGGGAGGGCGGCCGCGGGAGGGCTTGGCTGCGGCCGTGGCGGCAGGAAATGGGTGACCGCCCGGGTTTTCCCCGGGCGGTCACCGTCCTTCCGTGAGCGGTGTCTGTGTTGTGACGTCCCAGGTCGCCCCCTGTTCTCCGCCCATTGACAGACGCCTATAAGGTGGCGCAGCCTCGCCTGGCGCTCTCCCGTCACGACGATGGAGACCACGTCGTGGCGTATCGCGTCCACGCCGCCGTGGTCCGCGAGGTAGAGCAGGCACGCTCGCCTCATCGTCGCGAGCTCGGCGGCGCCCACGCTGAGCTCGGGCATCCTGGCCGAGCCCTCCTCGTATGCGGAGATGACGGCCACGAGCAACGGCTCGTCGCCGTCCGTGGTGACTATCGGCGCGTCCTCTCAGTCGCAGGACCAGCCGTCGGTCGCGCGGACCCCGTAGCCCCTGTGGGCTAGATAGTCCCTCACGATGCCCTCGCACGTGGCGGCGAGTCCCCGCGGGGGCGGCGTACCGGCCGGCAAGACGGCCTTTCGAAGATAAGCGGCGAACAGGGCTTACCGCGCAGGCTCGTCGTCCCCCCCGCTTGGGCATGCGACACGGTCGCCTCGGCGAGCTCCCTTACCAAGCGCCCCAGGGGGCACGTCGCAGCGTCCGCAGCGTCCCTCGGGGCGTAGGAGAGGTCGACGTACTCCAGTATCGCCGAGACGCCCTTCTCCGCGAATGCGACCTCTTCGAGGTCCGCGTTGCCGCAAGCGTCGTAGATCCACTTCATGGCATTTCCTCCAGTCCTCGCGACCGCTTGATGCGGCAGCCATGCTACGACGGACGGGAGCGATTGGTGGCAATGCGTTGCGGGGATTCTCCGGGCACATGCCGGGAATTTGGTGCCGGAGTGGACACCTCGCGAATCGTGACGCCCGACACCCGGACGCCTTGCGCCGGGCCCGCTTTTGATGGCGGTCGGATCGGCCGCCGTGGCAGGAGCATCGCGCACATGCTCCGAAGCCGGCACGCGACGATTCCGGAGGGCGTCGGTCGCACCGGATACGAAAGGCAAAAAATTAGACGGGGACGCTCGTGCGTCCTCGCCACATAAAACCCTCTCGGGTTTTGCGATCTGTGCTCACTATACCCGTTCAGAACCCGCGGTCGACCAGCCCGGCGGGGAATCCCATGGAAGCCTCTGCGGGGAGTCGGGGCGGGTGACGGAGAGCGCGGCCCTCGCGTCGTCTGTCAGAGGGCGGAGAGCAATCGTGAGCTCGCTTGGCGCCGGCCTTGCAACGTGGTCGTTGGTTCCGAGTCCGTTGATGACGGCGGCCGAGTGGGCACGGGCATGGCGACTCAGCCGAACGCCTCACTTAACGCTTTGACACGCTCGTCCACAACGCGGCCCATTATGTCGGCCTCCGCCTCCTTGCAACCGTTTCGCCTGGCAAGGTTTCTCTACGAACGTGTCGCGCCCACTACCCTCGCGACCGCGGATGTGCTCTTCTCGGCTGTGAGCTACATGCTTATGCCAGCTACCGCTGTCCATCGATCTTGGACCTCCACATCTCGCCAAAGACCGACGTGACGCGCTGTTGCCTGGGTCGGGATTGATGTTGACGTCAGACACGGGGGAGAACCCAGCTTCCTCCTCTTCGAAGGAAGCCCGGGTTCCGTAGTTGTTCGTCTGCGTTTTGCAGGGCTATGTTCAAGGCGACGCGCGCGAACAGGGACTCGAGTCACCGTGTCAAAGTATCGCTCATGCGCTCTCCGATTGACACTTGCCGCCGTCGAGCCCTCAGCGCGCGGCGCTTCCCGGTAGCCTAGTACCTGTTGATTCGGCACTCCGCCTTGATGCGGCGGATGTCTTCCGGAAGCTCCTCGGCTGGCATGTTCTTGGGCGTGTCGCAGGTGCCCGACTTTGCCGCCACGTCGTAATACCAGCACTTGTAGGTGATGAAGTCGAGCGAGAGCCTGAGGTCCTCCATCTGCCTCAGGATGGCCTCCCGCCGCTCGTTCACGATGCGTCGGCGCTCCTCGATGGTGGAGTCCCCCTCGCGATAGAGGTCTATGTAGCGCTTGATCTCGCGGATGGGCATGCCAGAAACCTTGAGCCGCTCTATGAAGCGCGCCCACTCCAAGTCGTCCTCGGTGAACACGCGGATGCCGCCCTGGCTTCGCGCCATGTCCGGGAACAGGCCGTTCTTGTCGTAGTAGCGGATGGTCGACGCCGGCATTCCCAGCGCGGCCGCCGCCTCCCCAATGGTGTAGACCTTCTCCAAAACGCTTCCCCTCCTAGTGGCGCCCCGCACCCCGTCACAGGATGTGAAGCCGCTTTCATAATTTAGAGGAAGTATATTGACTTAAACCATGGTCTAAGTCTGAGAATCGTCCCAGCGACGCGAGGAAGACACAACTCGGACGATGGGAGACAGGGATGAACGACGAGAAGGACCCTAAGATCGTGCTGGGTGCCTGGGCCTGGGGAAACGATGGCACGTTTGGGCATGGGCTTGCCGCAGACGAGCTTCGGCCCGTGTTTGACGCCGCGATGAACGCGGGCCTCAACCTGTGGGACACCGCGTACGTCTATGGCATGGGGGAGTCCGAGAGGATGCTCGCAGGCTTCCTGAAGGGCCTGCCACGCGAGGACTACTACGTTTCCGACAAGCTCACGCCGCAGTGCATGGACGCGTCGTCTAAGACAGCCGTGGCCGACATGTACGAGACGCAGCTCCGCACCATGGGACTCGACCACTTCGACGTGTACTGGGTGCACAACACGGTGGATTCTCCGCGCTGGATTGGTGAGCTCGCGGCGTTCTTGGAGGGCAGGGAGGACGTCCCCGTGATCGGCGTCTCTAACCACAACCTCGCGGAAGTCAAGCAGGCGGACGCAATCCTGCGCGAGCACGGGCTTCGCCTGGGCGCCGTGCAGAACCACTTCAGCCTCGTCAACCGATCGTCCGAGGACTCTGGCATCCTCAACTGGTGCCACCAGAACGACGTCGAGTTCTGGTCGTACATGGTGCTCGAGCAGGGCGCTCTGTCCGGCAAGTACGACACGTCGCACCCCATGCCCGAGGGTTCCGCCCGCGCCCAGAAGTACAACCCGGTCCTCGACAGGCTCGAGACCCTCAACGCCGAGCTCGCCAAGGTCGCGGAGGCGCACGGCGTGGGGTTGGCGCAGGTCCCCGTCGCCTGGGCGATCGCCAAGGGGACGCGCCCCATCGTGGGCGTCACGAAGGAGCGCCACGTGACGGATGTCGCAAATGCAAGCTCCGTCGCGCTATCCGCTGACGAGGTGCGCGAGCTCGAAAAGGTCGCGGACTCGCTCGGCATCAACGCCGTGCGCGCCTGGGAAAAGAAGATGGACTAGGAGAGACAATGGCAAAGAAGAACCTTGGGTCGAAGCTCGCACTGTACCCCACGCCCGTGACGGTCGTGGGCGCCATGACGGACAAGGGTCCCAACTGGCTTCTCGTCGCGCACGTCGGCATCATAGGGCACGACAGGGTGACCATCAGCTGCGCAAAGCAGCACTACACCAACCAGTGGATCCGCAAGAACGGCACCTGCTCGGTCAACCTGATCGACGAGAAGCTCCTTCGCGCGGCAGACCACGTGGGCAGCGTGAGCGGCACCAAGGAGGACAAGTCCTGTGCCTTTGCGTGGAGCCCGGCCGAGAACGGCGCGCCGCTCGTCGACGAGTCGCCCCTCTCGCTTGCCTGCTCCGTCGTGGATGTGTACGAGACGGACGGCTTCGAGACCTTCGTGCTCGCGATTGACGGCACGTACGTGGACGAGGCATGCCTGGACGAGAAGGGAAAGATCGACTACGGCAGGGTGGCGCCGGTCCTCTTCGAGTTCCCCACCTACTCGTACTGGAGTCTTGGCGAGCGCGTCGGGGGATGCCTGCGCCTCGACAGGGAGTAGTCTCGTGCCTGGCGCGAACGGTGGGCTCGGATTCCGCGACATCCGGACGGCGCCAATCCAAATGGGGGAGTGTTCACTATGACAAGAATGATCGTCACGTACTTCAGCGCTACCGGCACGACGGAGAGCGCTGCGAAGGCGCTTGCCAGGGCAACTGGCGCCGAGCTCTACCGGATTGAGCCCACAGAGCGGTATACGAGGCGCGATCTAGACTGGAACGACGCGTCCAGCAGAACGTCAGCCGAGCGGAACGACGAGTCCGCGCGCCCCTCGCTTGCGGGCAAGGCACCGGACCTCTCTGCCTACGACGCCGTGTTGGTGGGGTTTCCCATCTGGTGGGCCGTGGAGCCCCGGATTGTTGACAGCTTCCTCGACTCCGTGAACCTTACGGGCACGACCGTGGTCCCCTTCGCGACAAGTGGGGGGAGCGGGATCTCTCGCGCGACGGAGCGCATCAGGAAGCTTCATCCCGAGGCCCGCGTGCTCGACGGTCGCGTCCTTAACGGCTCGCCGTCCGGGCGTCGCCTTGCCGAGTGGGTCGATGGGCTTGGGATATAGCTGCTTTCTGCGGCAATAAGTTGGCGGCATACTTCAGCGCCACAGGCACGGCGAAGCGCGCCGCTGAGAAGCTGGCATGGCGTTGGGGCTTGGCTGCGGCAATCCTAATATGACTGCCGCATCACCTTTCTTGCAGGATGCCTACGAGCTTGGCCGCAACCTATCGTAAAGATGCAGGAGGTCAGAAATGCACATTGAGATAGACTTTGACGGAACCATCGTCTCGGGAACACTGAACGATTCGGAAACCGCGAAAGCGTTCTTCGAAGCGCTCCCCATCTCCGTTCATGTGGGGTCCTCGGGAATGGATTTCTGTGGCCAGATGGAGCAGAGCTTTCCCTATGACGCGGCACAAGTCGGGTATGGATGGTCGAACGGTGACATCAACTACAACCCCGGCGGCGGTTGGTTCGCCGTCTTCTTCGATGGCGAAGACGCTTCAGGGTCCTATGGGGACCAGGTGAACATGGGCCGCTTGGACGATGGAGCCATCGAGACCTTGCGCGGGCTGAAGGGGTCCTATGACATCACGATCAGGAAGGCATAGCATGAAGATACTCGTCCTGCAGGGAAGCGCCCGCAAGAATGGGCATACGACCGCGTTGGCCCAGGCGTTCGCCGAGGGAGCGCGCGAAGCGGGCCATGAAGTGACTGTGTTCGACGTTGCCTCCATGGACATCCATGGGTGCACCGGGTGCGAGTGGTGTCACATCCAAGGGAACGGCGAATGCATCCAAAAGGATGACATGCAGCAGATCTACCCCCATTACGCCAGCGCTGACATGATTGTGCTGGCAAGCCCGATCTACTATGGCTCGTTCACGGGGCAGCTGCACTGCGCCATCCATCGGACCTATGCCCTTGAGATCCCGAAGGCATGCAAGAAGATGGCCATGATCCTGGATTCCGGATCTTCGGGCGTGTATGCCGCGGCCGAGCGCATCTACCATGGGTTCCTGCAAGGCTGGTACGGCGTGGAGGACTGTGGCATCTTCGAATATCCCGGCGCAGCCGCGTCCTCTCCCCAGAGCCTGGAAGAGGTTCGCCAGTTCGGCCGGAGCTTGTGAGGAGGAAGGGCCACCGTGAAGAGAATCCTGTTGACAGCTGCCTTAGCGTCCGTGCTCTTCATCTCCTTCCTTGGAGGATGCGTTCAGGAGCAATCCAGCGATAAGAATGGCGTGAATGAATCCAGTGCGAATGCGATCGCACCTCAAGAGATTGATCCTGCGAACCAGGATGCGACGGCATCTGCTACCAACCAAGGGGAGGAGTCCTCTATGAACCCGTCCATTTCAACGGTCATGCTCTCGGTTGAGGGACACCAGTTCGCCATCGACCTGGCTGATAATGAGTCGGCAGCAGCCTTCGTGGCGATGCTCCCGCTGCAGACGGAGATGAGCGAGCTCAACAGGAACGAGAAGTACGTCTATCTGGACAGCTCGCTCCCGACCAACGCATCCAACCCCGGTACCATCGAGGCAGGGGATGTGATGCTCTATGGGAACAACTGCCTGGTGGTCTTCTACGAATCCCACGCCACCTCCTATGCCTATACGCGCATTGGCAAGATAGCGGATGCATCGGATTTGGCGGCCGTGGTGGGAAGCGGCTCCATCAGCGCAAGCTTCGATGCCGCGTGAGTAAATGTAAGTAAATATACGTGACGTAGTCATAATAAGAGCAAAGGAAAGAGCATGGGGAAACTAGGTTTCGGCATGATGCGTCTGCCGCTCAAGAGCGACGATGTGACGGACTTCGACTACGAAGAGCTGAACGCCATGGTGGACCGCTTCCTGGAGGCGGGGTTCACCTACTTCGATACCAGCGCGGCCTACCATGCAGGCAAGAGCGAAGAAGCTGCCCGCAAGTCCATCGTGGAGCGCCATCCGCGCGATTCGTTCACCATCGCGACGAAGTTCCCCACATTCAACCTCGTGCCCGAGGACAAGGTCGAGGAGACGTTCCAGGCGCAGCTGGACAACCTGGGTGTAGAGTACATCGATTACTACCTGATGCACGACATTCAGACAGTCTTCTACGAGGGCGTTGGGGGCGAGGACGGCATCATCCCGAAGACGCATCTCTTCGAGCACATGAAGGTATGGAAGGCCCAGGGGCGCATCAAGCATCTGGGCATCTCCTTCCATGCGTCTGCCGAACTTCTGGACAGGCTGCTGACCGAGCATCCCGAGGTGGAGTTCGTGCAGTTGGCCATCAATCCCATCGATTGGGATAGCGAGCTCGTCCAAGCGGCTAAGTGCTACGAAGTGGTTCGCCGCCACGGCCTTCCGGTGGTCGGCATGGAGATGGTGAAGGGCGGCGGCCTGTCGACGTTGCCCGAAGAGGCCGAGCAGCTCCTTCGTTCCTACCGGCCCGATGATTCCATGACCTCGTGGTCCCTGCGCTTCAGCTTGGACCTGGAGGACACCATCGCCATCCTGTCGGGCATGTCGAACATGGAGCAGATGGAGGACAACATCCGAACCGCTCAGGCGGATAAGCGCTTCTCGAAGGAGGAGAAGCTGGCTTTCTGGCGTGCCATGGACATCTACCGCAACAGTGCGCCTATCACACCCCATATGATGAAGAGCTTCATCGGATTGACGTGGAATGGTGTACCTACCACAGCGATCCTCCAGGCCTACAGTATCTGCCAGATCCAACCCGACCCCGGCTTCTCCGATGACAACAACTACTTCCGGGGTGCTCTTGCCGATGCCGGTATCGATATGCACGGTGATGTGCCCCACCCGCGCACCATCCTCCCTGATGGGACCGATGAGACGGAGTTGGTGAACAAGGCAGCGGATTGGCTGATCGAGAATTCGTTCTTCTAGGGGGCGAATCCTCAGAGCAAGTGCAACGAGTGGCGGTGGTAGACCTCCCAGGGGCACTTCCACCTGAGACGCTTGCGTGGTCTCCGGGTCCCCTTCGCGACAAGTGGGGAAGCGGGATCTCTCGCGCGACGGAGCGCATCAGGAAGCTTCATCCCGAGGCCCGCGTGCTCGACGGTCGCGTCCTTAACGTCTCGCCGTCTGGGCGTCACCTTGCCGAGTGGGTCGATGGGCTTGGGATATAGCTGGCTTTTTTGTCGAAAGAAGGCAATCGTGGAGTATGCAACTCTTGGCAAGACCGACATCAAGGTATCGCGCGTGTGCATCGGCGGCATGAGCTTTGGCAAGGTGTTTCCCGACTTTCACCAGTGGGTCATCGACCAGCCGGCAACGCAAGCCGTCCTCAAGCGCGCCCTCGAGCTCGGCGTAAACTTCATCGACACGGCGAACTGCTACGCGCACGGTACGAGCGAGGAGTTCATAGGCACTTCTCTTAAGAACCTCGGGGTGAGGCGCGAGGACGTTGTGCTGGCGAGCAAGGTGTTCTTCAACGAGGGAAGCCTCGGGCACCTTACCAAGGCCGCGATAGAGCACGAAATCGACGGCACCCTACGGCGCCTTGGCACCGACTACCTGGACCTCTACATCATCCACCGCTTCGACTACGACACGCCCATCGAGGAGACCATGGAGGCGCTGGACGGCCTCGTGCGCGCAGGCAAGGTGCGGGCACTGGGCGCGAGCGCGATGTACGGCTACCAGTTCCACAACATGCAGGTCGCGGCGCAAGAAAACGGTTGGGCCCCGTTCAGCACCATGCAGTGCCACTACAACCTGCTGTACCGCGAGGACGAGCGCGAGATGATTCCCGTGTGCCGGCAGTACGGCGTGTCGCTCACCCCGTACAGCCCGCTCGCGAGCGGCCACCTCACGCGTCCGACGTGGGACTCCGAAAGCAGGCGCTCCAGGACCGACTCCACCATGCGCGAGAAGTACGACCACGACAGGGAGTTGGATTTGCCGCTCGTCGCGCGCGTTGCCGAGCTGGCGCAAAGGCGAGGCGTGCCCATGGCCGACATCGCGCTCGCGTGGCATTGGGCCCGTGGGGTTACCGCGCCCATCGTGGGCTGCTCCAGGCCCGACCGCGTGGACGACGCCCTGAGGGCGCTGGACTTGAGCCTTTCTGCCGAGGAGGTGGGCTTCCTCGAGGATCCATACCGCCCCCACGAGCTCGTTGGCCCCCTCGCGCGGCCGGGGGAGAGACCCCTTGCAGGCACGACCGACCCGACGTAGCAAGACGTTCGCCGTGCTTTCCGGCTAGCCGACGAAGCCACCCGCGCGCAGCATCCCTATGAGCATCGCAAGTAAGCCCACCTGGCCAACGCAGGACTGACCGCAACGAATCTGTTAGGACGTACTTCAATCCAACAAATACACGTTCTGCAGGAACTCTGAGTAGCCGACACGGTGACTTCTCGTAGAGAATAGGTATGACGACACTTGGTGCGGAGGGGAGACATGGATTGCAAACGCTAGCGCTCAGCGCAAGCCCGAGGAAGGCATGGAACACCGCCAAGCTCTTGAAGTCCGCGGCCGAGGGCGCCAGGAGCGCCGGGTCCGAGGTCGAGTACATAGACCTGTACGACCTCAACTTCACCGGCTGCAGGAGCTGCATGCTCTGCAAGCGGAAAGGCGCCCAGAGGTGCCGCTGCTACTGGAAGGACGACCTGTCCCCGATCATCGACAAGGTATTCCGGGCGGACGTTCTTCTCGTCGGCACCGCGATATACCTGGGTAGGCCTACGAGCCGCTACTTCGAGGTGATGGAGCGGCTGCACTTCTGCTCGCTTTCCTACGACGACTACAGCAATTACTTCACCGGAAAGGTGAACGTGGGGCTCTTCGTCAGCATGAACGCGTCGAAGGAGTTCTACGACAGGCTCTACAAGGACGCGTTCGAGGGCTACGCGCGCGAGCTCCAGATGCTCAACGGCGAGGTCCGCCTGTACCCGTGCCACGACACGCTGCAGGTGGCCGATTACTCCAAGTACAACATGGCGGGCTTCGACGCCGAGAGAAAGAGGCTCTCGCGCGAGAAGAACTTCCCGAGGGACCTGGGGAACGCCTACCAGATTGGGCAGAGGCTGGTGCGCGAGACCTGCGAGTGAGCTGCTACCCTTAGCATCGTACCAAGGGCGCGTTTGAAAGGTGGACGGATGACGTTCGAGCAGGATGGTGAAAAGGGCGTCGCGCGCGACTCGGTAGATGCGCGGGCGCACGAGAGGCAGCGCCTCGTGGCAGACGTGAGGCACTTCTCGCCCACGTGCGAGCAGGAGAAGAAGGATCAGGAGCTGTTTCTGCGCTGGCTCGAGCGCCGCGACTGCCCCGACGTCAGCACGCGCGAAAATGACGTGGCGCACCTGACGGCGTCCGCGTGGGTGGTCGATGCAAATCGCACGCGCGTTCTCATGGCATACCACCGCATATACGACACCTGGGCGTGGCTGGGCGGTCATGCGGACGGCGACTTTGACCTGGCACGCGTGGCGCTGCGCGAGGTGGGGGAGGAGTCCGGCCTTGCGCACGCGCGCCTTGCCGTGCCGTCGCCCGTCTCGCTCGAGACGCTGTGCGTGAACGGCCACGTCAAGCGTGGCGCGTACGTGTGCAGCCACCTGCACCTCAACCTGACGTATCTGATCGAGGCCGACCCGGCCGAGCCCATCCGCCCGAAGCCAGACGAGAACAAGGCGGTCCGCTGGTTCGAGAAGGACGAGGTCCTCGCAAACGTGGCCGAGCCGTGGATGGAGCGTTGGGTGTACCCCAAGCTGCTGCGGCTTATGTAAGCTGCGCCGCAGCCGGTATCGGATGCGGCGCAGTCGATGCAACGATGCGCGCAGGTCTTTTGGGTCTGGTTGGCGGTCGACGGCTCCGGAGGAAGCCTTTCTGAGTCTCGCTTGCTTCTTCCAAGGAGTCGTGCGCGTCGCGCGGGCTAAACCCGCAGCGAACTCGGAGCCGCCCGGGTCCTAGCCCTCCAGCTCGCCCTCAAGCTGGTCCTGAATCGCCAGGTACGCGGCGCTCACGTCGTCGAACACGGACTCGTCCAGCTCCAACAGGTCAAAGCCGCCGTCGTCCGTCTCGCGGTACCCATAGATGTACACGTCGTCGCTTTCCTCGGGCCCCAGCGCGATGTACTCGCCGCCGTCGTGCTCGAAGATGCCAATGACCTCGCACTCCTCCGAGGTCCCGTCGTCGTAGTCAAGCGTGATGAAGTAGTCATCACCCAGCTCGACGTCCACGTCGCTCGAAGTCTCGTCTGCCATAGAAGCCTCCCTCGCACTCGTTCACGTGATGTCTCAATCTTAGGCGCTCAATCTTGTGCGTATCTGCGCAAACGCACGCCATCTCGCACGAGGCGCCCATTGGCTGGCAAGCGGCTTGGCCCCGGCGTCATGGTGCGCAAGCGCCCTGGCTACAGCTCCAGCCACTGCCTCACGTCGTAGCCCCCGTCCTTGAACGCGGAGCACAGCATGTCCACGCGCGTCGGCTGCACGCGAATGACCATCATCGTGAACGGCAGAGCGCGAAGCCGATCCGTGGGGATGCCCTTGTGCTCGCATGCGGCAAGGTAGTCCGGCCCAAACGGCTCGAGCACCTCCGCGGTCCCCGTCACCTGCATGCCCGCAAGGTGGCCAAACGTGGGGTCCGGCTCGAAGATCGCAAGGCACACGCGCTTGTTAGTGGCAAGTGCGCGGAACTTGAGCCCGCCTTCCGAGAACATCCAGAACGCGCCATCGAACCACTCGTACTCGATGGGAGTGTTGCGCACGAGCGACCCGTCGGAGCTGGCGCACGCAAGCGCGCACACCCTGTGGCTCTCAACAAACTTTTCCATTGCGTCCCGAAGCCCTTCCTCCGGCATGCGGGCCGCGTCCTTCTCCCGTGCCTGCCAGTGTGCCGCTGCCTCGTCGTAGTTGACCATGCGTCCTCCGATCCTCGTGCCCGTTCGACACCCACACTTTAGTTTGTTATGCGGACACCTTTGCCCTAAACCAAAAACAAACCCGCATGCGACATGCGTGTCGTGTTGCTTTGCGAGTATTCCGCCTACAATTTCGGCCGAAGGAGGTCGGGATGGAAAGACAAACGCAAGAAGGCCGGCGCCACCCGCGTGGCGAGTCCGCCCCTGAGGTGCGGGGCGTGGAGCAGGCCCGGGCGGTGGACCTGCGGCGCATGGGCGCGTTTCTGCGTCAGCTGCGCTGCGAGCAGGACGTGACGCAGGAGGCGCTGGCAGATCGGCTTGGCGTGTCCGCGCGTACGGTGTCGCGCTGGGAGAACGGCACGACCATGCCGGACCTTGTCATGGTGGTTGAGCTGGCAAAGGCCTTTGGGGTGAGCATCCCGGAGCTTGTCGGCGGAGGCAGAAAGGAGCCCGCGATGGATGCAGCGGCGGAGGAGACGGCGCGCACGATGGCGACGTACGG
>OCVV011354098.1_pt1 | contig 13065 bp, 7 predicted proteins | sample 1539721 | NCBI WGS metagenome assembly OCVV01 (sample SAMN02144230, study PRJEB22623) | gut metagenome | biome: sheep rumen | host: Ovis aries | place: New Zealand
CACATTACGACTGTGATATCCGGGCGAATCTGCATTCCCTCTTCAATCATGTTGAAGCCGTGGCTGTACCAGAGGGCAGAGCCTTTCTTCATTCTCTTCATGACTTCTGAAATTACATTTGTGTGCTGTTTATCAGGAGTGAGGTTTCCGATGAGGTCGGCGGTTGGAATCAATTCGTCGTAAGTTCCGACTTTGAAGCCGTTTTCTGTGGCGTTCTTCCAAGACTGGCGTTTCTGAGCGATTGCCTCTTCGCGGAGAGCGTAAGATACATCCAAACCTGAGTCGCGGAGACAGAGGCCCTGGTTCAAGCCCTGTGCACCACAACCAACGATTACGATTTTTTTGCCTTTGAGAGCGTTAACTCCGTCAGCGAATTCTTCTTTTGCCATTGAGCGGCAGTGACCGAGCTGCAAGCGAGCCTCGCGCCACGGAATAGAATTAAAATAGTTGTTACCCATTTTTTGATTCCTCTATAAAAAATTAATTTTAAGCTATTATAATGCCCGCTTGTGATTGCGTAAAGTGCAATGTTTGAAATCTAGTGTTGATAAATTTGCAATAAAATGTGATGTGATGCAAGGATGGGGCTTGGGGCAAAGCCCCAGGAGATGGGGGTGTCGGCGCAACGGCGGAAGCGAAGCTTCCATAGTGCGACGCAGGGGGAAGGCTTTCCCCCTTTGCACTTTTTGGCTTTTCTTCTATAATAAAGTCATGTTCACGATAATTTTTGGAATTGCTTGTATTGTTTTTACGATTTTTGCCTGCCTTCCTGCCGGTTTGAACTGGGGCGAAAATATAATGTTCGTCTTGAAGGGCATTGCTCCGATTCTTGCGGCTTTGGTCGGACTTTTGGCTATTTTGATTGGAATTGCTGATGTCCGGGACAGAAACGAGGCCAAGCGGGAAGAAAGGGAAGCCATGAAGAATGAGGAGTGAGCAATTAGCAGTGAGCAGTTAAAAAATTGCACATTGCTAACTGCTAATTGCTAACAAATTTTCTAAAAGAAAGTCAAATTTTATTTAGAATTTATTGATTTAAAAGTACAAAAATTCTATACTATCAATCCCCGTATATTCATTGCTTGCGACTGCTCATCGCTGGCAAGTGTCGAACTGAAGATGCAAATCAGGGACGCACAAAAGAATCTATATTGAAGGTTAAAAGAATGAAAACCATTTTCGTTAAAGACTATGAACAGAAACGCGACTGGTACATCATCGATGCGGAAGGAAAGCCGCTCGGTCGCGTAGCAGCAAAAGTTGCTTCTATCCTTCGCGGAAAGAACAAGCCAACTTACACACCAAACCAGGAAATGGGTGACTATGTTATCGTTGTAAACGCTGACAAAGTTGCAGTTTCTGGCAACAAACGCACAGACATGCTCTACCGACACTACACAGGTTTCGTTGGTGGCTTGCGCAGCTACTCATTCGAGAAATTGCTTGCTAAACACCCAACAGAGCCATTGTCACGCACAATCGCTGGTATGCTCCCTAACGGAAAACTTGGTCGCCGTCTCATGGGAAATGTTAAAATCTACGCTGGTTCAGAGCATCCACATGCTTCACAGAACCCAAAAGTAATCGAGCTTTAATAGGAGTCTATCATGGCAGTAAAAAATATTGCAATCGGAACAGGAAGACGAAAAACATCTGTTGCCCGCGTATTTGTTCGTGAAGGCTCAGGAAAAATCGTCGTAAACGGAAAGGATGTTGCTGAATACTTCCCGGTTGAGGCAGAGGTTCGCACAGTTCATCAGCCACTTCTCGTTACAAACTACGAGAACAAATTCGACATCTTGATTAACGTTCAGGGTGGCGGTCTTAAAGGTCAGGCTGCAGCTTGCTTGCACGGTATTTCTCGTGCTTTGCTTCAGGTTGATCCAGATGCTCGTGCATCTCTCAAAGCAAACGGCTTCCTCACACGAGACAGCCGAATGGTAGAACGAAAGAAGTACGGTCAGCGTGGTGCTCGCCGACACTTCCAGTTCTCAAAACGCTAAGTTTTATCTTACGCATGTTACACGCCTGCCTAAAAAGCGGGCGTTTTTTGTTGGTAGATTATGGAAGAACTTAATCCTAATGTTAAGCTGGCTATTGAGGCGGCGGCCCGTTCTCTTGGAAGAAGCGAGCAGTGCAGGTTTTCTCTGGAGCAAAAACTTCTCAAAAAAGAATTTGATGAGGAAACGATAAAGACAGCCCTGGATTACCTTGAGTCGAAAAAGTATCTTGATGACGCTCGATACGCTTCTTCGTGGATTCGAAGTCATTGTGCTTTTAAGCCCAGGGGCAGCATTCGCCTGGTGAAGGAACTATGCGCAAGGGGCGTTTCAAGGCAAATTGCCAGCCAGGCCGTTAAGGATTATTTCGAGACGGCTGATGAAGAAGAGCTTTGCCGTCTTGCCTTAAATAAGCTGATTTGTAAAAATAAAAATGACAAAAATTTGATAAAATCGCTTGCAGATAACGGTTTTTCCTATAAAATTATACAAAAAGTCCTAAAAGAAAAGAAGGTTTCGGAGAATGCCTCATAACGATGACAAGCCAGTCATGTACTCAGCTCTTGAAGTTGCCAAACTTTGTGGGGTGGTTAATCAAACTGCAATAAATTGGATTAGAAATAATCATATAAAGGCATTTAATACTCCTGGTGGCCAATTCCGGGTTTATCCCGAGGATTTGGTGGAATTCATGCGGGCAAGGAACATTCAGATTCCCGCAGAGCTTCGCCTGGCTTGCAAGGGGGGCTGCGTGGACAGCAGCCTGCTCATCGTTGATGACGACCGGGGATTGAACACGGTGGTGGCAAAGTACATGGAGCGAAATGTTCCCGGTCTTTCAGTTTACCAGGCTTTTGACGGATTTGAGGCCGGTTCAATCATGGTGGAAAAAATGCCAAGGATACTGATGCTGGATCTCAATCTTCCTGGAATAGACGGCTATGACTTGTGCCGCCGCATAAACGAGGGCGACCGTTTCGGAAAGCCGCAGATTATAGTCATTACGGCACTTGAAAATGATGAGCTGGAAAAAAGCATCTGGGATTTTGGTGTTTGCCTCTATATGAAAAAACCTTTGAATTTAGTTCAGCTTGCCGAAAATATAAAAAAGCTAGTAGAAAAATGAAAAAATCCCTGATTTCTTTTTTTGCCTTATCGACCATTCTTTTTTCACTTTCAGGCCAGACGAAAAATACTTCGGCCAAGTCCGTGATTGAGACGGCTGCAAAAAAATCATCGCTGACAGATTCAATAAAATATTTGGAGACCAGTCTTTCCTCTGTTCCAGAAAATGCGGAAAAGAGGGCTGTCTATGCCTTTCTTGCTTCTGTACTTGAACAGCAGGGCCTTTATGAAAAGGCTCAGAAAACTTTCGTTCAGGCGGCATCGATTCAGGGAAGCGCGGCTTCAGTAGTGCCGGGAGTGCCCAACAAGAATTCTGAGGAGCTGGTTATTGATGCCGTCCGTTGTGCCCTGTGTGCAGGAGATTATTCTGCGGCGGAAAGCTATCTTAATTCGGCGGTAAGGAATTCAAAAGATGAGAAAATAATCGCTTATGTAAAGCTATACGAGCAGTGGAGCGCCCTCTGCAAAGCGAAAAGCATTTCGGACACAAAGGAAAGCATCGCCATGCTGAAAACATATGCCGGCCTTGATTCCATGAAGCTGGTGAGGCCTTCGCTTTTGCTCACCTTGTGGCATCTTACCGGCGAGTCGCAGTTTTCTGAAAGCCTGAAAAAAACTTATCCAAAAAGCATGGAGGCTTCCATCGTAAAGGGCGAGATTCAGACTTTGCCGACCCCCTTCTGGTATTTTGTGCCGAGAAACGGCGTTGATTTGCCGGAAATTGCGGGTCTGGGAGAAGGTTCCGTTTCCAAGGCAGAGAAAACATCCGCCCAGGAAAAGTCGGCTTCAGTTTCTGCAGCAAAGACTTCATCATCAGAAAAATCTTCATCATCAGCAAAAGGCGAGAAAATCGTCAGGCAGCAGCTGGGGCTTTTCCGGGATGAGGCCAATGCCAGGGCTCTTTGTGACCGTGTTGCCGGAAAGGGCTTTAAGGCTGAGATTACAAGCGAAGTTCGTCCCAGCGGTACTAAATATTATCTTGTGGTTGTGAACGAAAATTCAAAAGGAACGATAGGCGAGGAATTGCGTACTGCTGGCTTTGACTGTTATCCTTTATTTGATGATTGACCTTAGGAAAATACAGCCGATTTCTCTGTCGCTCCAGTTTCTGCTTCCCTAAAGTTTTGCCTGATTCTTGCCGATACAATCCTATAGGAATCTCTTTAAAAATGCGGAAGTTTTTTTGTGCATTTTTTTTAATTATTTCATTTTCTCTTTTTGCGCAAGAAAACGACGAGACGCAGCTTCCCCAGGAAGGAGCCATCCCCGGCTATGATATTGACGGAAACCTGATTACGGAAACGAAGGTAGAGCCGAATCCTGAGCAGGAAGCCAACAAGGATTTGAGTCAGGAATATCTTGCCAAGTCTGCCGCCCCTGTAAATGCGGTGGCCTGGACTCGTGACGGAAAATATTTTGCAACCAGCTGGAACAATTCCATTGTCCTTTGGAACGCCGGTTACAACACGATTGCGGCCATTTATTCAAATGCAGTGGCAGAAAACGCAAATCCTTTTGCAAATGTGACTTCATTGCAGTTTACCAGCGATGGCCGCTACCTGATGAGCGTCCGTGATGACAATACGGTTCTTATTCACGGAACTGAGGGCGTGACTGGCTCAACTTTAATCACTGGAACTGGGACTGCCATTTCTGATGCGGTTTATGCGGGGGATTACAGGATTCTCCTTCCTTTGGACGGAAAGAATCTTTATGAAAGCTTCCGGCTGGCAGACAGCAGTCAGCATATTATTGAAGAAAAACTTGATTTTACTGACGGAATATGGGCGCTGAGCGCAAGCCCTGACGGCAGCCGTCTTTTGGTCTCCAGCGAGTCAGGGGCCGTTCATTTAATTGATACTGAAAGCTGGAACGAGCTTGCAAAATACGACAGGTACACGCTGACAAGAATCAAGCCGAAACTGGCACCTGACGGAATTCATTTTGTAGCAGCTCAAAGTCCATCAAGCCTTTTGATTAGCTCCACTCTTGATGAATCAGACTCTTTTACTCTGGAAGACAGGGCTGGATTTTCTTTTGCGGCGGAATTCTCAAATGATTCGACAAAAATCGTCGCCGGAATGAATTCTGGCTGCGTAAAGATTTATGACATTGCCAGCGGAGTTGAGGAGAACAGCTTTAAGCTCATGTACGGTGACAGCGCGAAGAGCCTTGTATTCAGCCCTGATGACAAGTATGTGGTCATCGGAACGGAGATGGGATACATTTACCATTGGGTTTTGAGCGGAGAGCCTTTTGTTCCTGAAGACCAGAGAAAGGAAAGCGGTTTACAGAACAGCCTTCTTTTGAGCCTGGGCTTTGGAAAAATCGGCTCCAACTACTATCTGGGTAACGGCTGTTTTGAGGCAGGATACAGAAACTACCTCAAGCCGCCTTTTTACTGGGGCTTGGGCGGCTCAATCGGCATGGCGATTCCCAGCAGTGAATTCCCATATTCTTATTATGAGGGCGGAGAGTCCCTGAGTTCCCCGACTTTGTACACAATAGCAACAGGGGCAACGGCCGGCCTTGTCTACTACAACAAAAAATACGACTTCATGGTCTTTAGCGAGGCAGGGCTTGGAATTAATTTCCGAATGCTTTTCAATAACAGCTTTAAATATTCCCATACAAGCAAACTGGTCTTCGGCGGCTACGGCGAAATGCTGATTGGAGCACAGTGGAAATGGGTTCGGGCATGGGGCGGAATTCAGTATGACACAAACTTGCGATGGCTGGGAAAAGTTCATCTGGGCGTTGCGATTCCAACCCGAACTTTCAGCAGAAAGTAGCCGATGTTAAAATTGATTTAAAAATTCTTCCTGTGAGTTATAATTGAATCGGAGGATTGTCTACTATTAGGCTTGCCAGAATCCTGAATACAGCAATTTCATTTTTCTCAAAGAAAGCCGCGGGTGCAAGGAAAGGTATTTTGCTTGCGGTGATGGGGGCTTGTGCCTGGGGGGCTTGGGGAGCAACCGGTTCTTCTTATACCTGGCAGGGGAATGCTGATGGTGGAGACGGAATTTCATGGAAAGATGGTACAAACTGGAAAGATGGTGATGGAAACACTTTCCCACAGGCAGATTATCCAGGCTCTAGTACGGGAGCAACTGTTACTTTTTCTAGTTCTGCAACGGTATCTCTTGATGGTGATGTTGAAAATGCAATTTCTACTCTAAAGCTGACAGATGCAATTAATGTGGCTTTTTCAGGCTCTGGCTCACTTGAAATAGGTACTTTTGATGGTAATGAAGGTTACACAGAAAATGTTACAATAGGAAACAATGTAACGCTGACAATTACGGATAAACTTTGGGGCGATGGTCCGTTGTCCTTTACCAATAATGGTACATTTTATATCCCCGGTTCTGGAGCAAATCTTGATTGGAAAAAAACGCAAAATATAAACTATTCAGGGAATTCTCCAATTCCGTATTCTTTGCCTGATTATTACAAAGTTCTTGTCAATGGAAATGAACCTTATGCCAGTTTAGATGCTTATAGAGCTGAAAAAGCCTATGAGTTGGACGCAACATTTCCAGTAAAAAAACTCCTTCTGACATTCCAGAAACCTGCTAATACAAATCAACCTATTGTTTTTTCATACAGAATTTCTTACACAGACACTGGAACGAAGTACACTTTTGATTCAAATCCTTTGACTTCGGGCAGTACTACAACAGGCAATGTTACAGTTTCAGCAGCAGCAGATTCTAAAAATGCTGATTTTGTTTTGGATACCTCAAATTTTTTGTCAAAAGGAAAAGGCTTTATCATCGAAATAAAAACTCCTGACGGTGCATTTACGCTTGCAAAAGTCACTTACGAGCAAGCAGAGCATGCATGGACAGGTGCAACCGATACGGCGTGGAATGACCCTGAAAACTGGAATTTTATTCCCGCTGGATTTGATTTTACGACAGGGCTTGCTTCTGAAGACATTTCCATTGGCACGGTTACAAGCGGCAAATATCCTGTTATTTCTACGGAAACTTCAGTACAATCACTTTCATTTACAGAAAATGCAACGCTTACCGTTGCCTTAAATGGAAATCTTACGGTGTCGGACAAGTTGACTTCTGTAAAAACAGTGGAAAACAGCGGTACGATTTCTCTTGGAACTGGCGCATCGGTCTTTAATGGAGGCATGACTAACGACGGAACGATTAGATGCGGAAGTGGTGCACTTACATTCAAGGGCAGCGTGGTCAATAACGGCATATTGGATGCGACAGGATTAGACATGCATCTTACTGCAAATACGGAGCTGACTGTTGGTACGAATGCCACTTTACTTGCGGCGAGCATCACAAATGGTAGTGATAATGAAAATGTCATAACAAACAATGGAAATATGACTCTTTCAGAATCGCTTATCGGAGTTTATGCTTTGCGTAATAATGCTTCAGGTGTACTTACTGTGGCAAACTCTACTGCAGCGCAAGATGTTTTTAACGGTGGAACAATTAAAACAGCAAGTCTTACAGTTGCTGATACGATAGATTCATGTAGGGGTAATACGACATCACTTATTGAATTTACTGGAATCGGTACGCTAAGTGTCGGCAATATGGCTTCATCAAAAATCACGAGTATTCAGATTGATGATGGTGCAAATCTGACACTTGCAAGTAATATTACGATTTCAGGTAGTTGGGTAAATAACGGTGGCACGCTGACTGCGGCGGATTACACGGTTTCTTTTGATGATTCTGCTTCAATTTCGGGTGATACGACTTTCTACAATTTGACAGATACGGCGGCGGGTACGACTCTTAATGTTTCGGGTACTCAGACGGTTGAAGGAGCACTTGCTTTGTCTGGGGCAGCTGGTGATGGAAATCTTCTTACTGTGGCTGGAACTGGTGCATTCAATTCAAGCATTGAAGCCGGGCGATTCAGCGGAGATTATCTTTCGATTGGAAATGACATTCAGATTAAAAATTCTGGCACATTGTCTCCACGTGCATTTTCTGTAACAAATTCATATCTTTCAGTCGGTGCAATTATAGCTAATGTAGTGCTGCACGGTTGGAAAATTCCGAACCTTACATACTCATGGAAAGGCAATACTTCTTCTGTGTGGTCTAATGACTTAAACTGGGAAGAAGGCGTTTCTCCTGATGAAACAGGAACTGTATCTTATAGTGCCTCTGCGGTAAGTCAACCAGTGCTTGACGGTAATGTGACCATTAAAAGTATCACGATTCCGGCTGGAAACTCTCTTTCCCTTGGGGGGCACAATTTTACTGTTACTGGCGATTTTTCTAATTTAGGCACAGTGATTCTGAACGGAACTGAGACAGTAAATCTTACAGAAAATAAGGTGACTGAGAACGGAATTTGGTATTATGACGGAGAAGGAAGCGGTGAGGTCAAAAAAATCGATCACCTTGTTTACAAGAATCTAGCCATTAGTGGAACGATTTCAATTAAGAACGGATATGTGGTCACTGCAGAAAATGGAATCAAGATTGGAAAATCTGGTTCTGCGTCAACGATTAAAGGAAATGGCTCAACGGTAGAATTTGCAAATCCTGTGACGATTATTGGCAGTACTACACTTTCCGGTTCAAATAGTTTTACAGATTTTACTTGTGAGGCTGGTGGAGCTGTCCTTGCTTTTGGGAACGGCACAATCCAGACTATAACAGGAAATCTAATCCTTAATGGTGCAAGCGAAAATTTAATCACGATTTACAGTGAGGCATCTTCTGCAATCATCGTCGATTCAACAAAATTCAGCGCAAGCTATCTTTCAATCGGTGAAAATGTCGTGATTCGGGCGGGAAGTTCAGTTCTGTTCGGCTCTCATAAAGCATATTCTGGTTCTGAAAAAACAAGTGTGCCATCAATTTCAACTGGTACGGAAAAGTTAGATTATTTTGCCCTTTATAAAAACGGCTGGGATTTAGGTTATGATTTTGTCTATAACTGGATTGGTACTGATGAAGCTTGGTCTAATGATTCCAACTGGGATTTAGGGCTTGCCCCGGGAATCGCTGAAAAGCAGTCCTTAGGGGCGAAAGTCTTAATTCCAGACGAAGTTGAAAAATATCCGACTGTTGATGCTGCCGGAATAACACTAAACTCGCTTGTCATCGGTACTTCGACAAAAACAACGCATGATTCTTCTGTTACTCTAGCTTCAAACGCACTCACTGTTACATATTCTCTCGAAAACTTCGGCACGATTGAATATTCTGGTGGGGCACGAATCATGAATGGTGAGGCGAGTTCTTCTCCAATCAATGACACAGAACACGGTGGCACTGTCGAATACAGCGGAAGCGGGCAGATTGTCACAGACTTTGGTGAGACTGATTACGCAAATCTCCTTGTCTCAGGAATTGCACAAAGCTCAGCGGCAATTTCTGTCGGGGGCGATGTCACGGTAAGCGGTACAGGCTCGCTGACTTTAGGCGGCGGAGCGACTGTTGGTGGAAGTGTCAGCCTTGAAGATGGCGGCGGTTCTCTGACTTTTGGCGGACTTACGACGGTGGCTTCTGATGTCTCTGTCGGAAGCTCTGGCCAGCTGACTTTTGGGGCTGTGTCGTCTGTCGGCGGGAATGTCCTTGCGAAAGCTGGAGCGGTCGTGAGCCTCGGCGGAAACCTGAGCCTTGAAGGTGACTTTACGGCAGAATCTGGCTCTTCTGTGACGGCAACGGACGGAAAAAGCCTTGTTTTTGCCGGAAGTTCGGCACAGGCTCTTTCAGTGAGTTCTGGGGCGAGTCTTACGCTTTTGAACCTTGAGATTTCTTCTGGGGCAAGTGTGACTTCATCGGGAAGCTTCACTGTAAAGGGAAACTGGACGAACGGAAATACAAGCGGAAGCGGTTTTACGGCTAGCGACGGAGTGATTTCTTTTACAGGGGAGAATTTCTCGATTTCTGGCAATAACACTTTTTATGATGTCAGATTCCCTACGGGTAACGCGGTCATTTCCCTTACAGGGGCGAATAGCTTCCATGCGGCGACATTTACCGGGGCCAGCCAGACAATCACTTTTGCAGGCGGAAATGCCTTTGGGACGGCTTCCTTCACTGGAACAGACTCGACCGTCACATTCTCTGCGGACAACACATTTGTATCAGCGACTTTCTCTGGCTCTAGCCAGACTGTCACTTTTTCAGGCACAAATGACTTTGCTACATCTGCGACTTTCTCCGGTGAAAGATCGACTGTCACATTCTCCTCTGGCAACACTTTCACATCTGCGGCCTTCACTGGGGCGAAGTCCGACATCACATTCTCTGACTCAAACACATTTGGCACACTTTCCTTCACTGGTGCGGGAAGCAGCGTCAAATTTGCGGCCGGGAAGGCTCAGACCGTTAATAGTGCTCTTTCTTCTTCAGGCTCTGACTCTTCTGCTGGGGCAATTTCCTTTACCAGCGATTCTTCTTCTCCTTCTGCCAGCGTTGAAAACAGTTGGTGGACTCTTGCCCTGCCAAATTTTAATCAATCTGATATTCCTTCATCATTCCCCATTTTTGAAAACACGAAGGTTTCTTACGCAAAAACTGACGCCCTAATTGCCCATGACTGGGGAAGCAGCGTAGGTGAAGGGGAACGGGAATCTACGGAAAACTGGTTCCTGACTAAATTCTTCTGGTACGGAACGGCTGACTCTTCATGGACCAATCCTGAAAACTGGCGATTCACAGATTCTGATACGGCTGACCATGTGGCAAATTATCCAACCTTTGACTATTCAGCATACACGGAAAAAGCTCGAAAAGAGATTGAAATCGCAACTGCTTCTGGCGGCCAAGACATGGTGCTTGCAGAAAACATTGATGTAAAAAATCTTACTGTGAGAAGCGGAAAAACAATTGACCTCAAAGGTTATTCCGTGACGGCCGATGATTCTGATTCTACAAGTGCCGACTTCATCAACAATGGCAAGGTTCGGCTTTACGGCGTGAGCAATCAGATTCTTTCTTCTATTGAAAATGGCAGCGGAAGCACTGTGGAATATTACAGTGAAGACGGAAGCCCCTCCCTTTTTTCCTGGGGCAATTCGTACGAAAATCTGGTCATTCTTTCTCCATTTGAAATCAGCGAGGACGTTTCAGTCGAACAAAATCTAACATTTGGAAAAGATTCTTCTTATGGGGCAAGCGGAAGCATATTAAACAAATTTACTGTAAGTGGAAGCACACTGATTGCAAACGGAAGCGGAAATTCACTTTCACTTTTAGGGGAAAATTCTTTTGGTGCGGGCGTAAAGATAGGAAATGAAAGCGATTCATCTCTTGTGGGAGGAAATATTGTCCTCAATTCTGACGGAATTTTCTCTTTGGGGTATGCTGAATGTGACTCCCTTAAAATACAGACTTCTGTGAATATCACAGGCACTTTGGCCTCTGACTGCTCATTTACAGGCGATGGAGCGCAAATCAATGGCGGTGGAAACACATTCACGAAGAATGTGTACTTTAACGGCGATGAAAGCAAAATTTCAGGTTCCAATACTTTCAGTGGAAATGTCGCTTTCAACGGAAAAAATATTGAACTTTTAGACGACAACACTTTCAGCGGAAACGTAACATTCAATGGAAGCAATATTGAGCTTTCTGGAGCCAACACTTTTGCCAGTGCGACTTTCAATGAAGACATAAAAATCTTTGGAAGCAATTCTTTTGCTGATTTCATCTGTCAGGCTCCGGGAAAAAGCTTGGAATTTGCGGCGGACACGACTCAGGAAATATCTCACTCATTTAAACTGAGTGGAAGTGCGGAAAATCACATTTTGCTTGGAGGAAGTGCTGAATGGAATATTGAGCCCTCTGATTCTGCCCTAATTTCTATTTTGTATGTGACCGTGAAGAATTCAAATAACCTTCGTACGGCTCCAATCATTCTTTATTCAAAAAATGAATGCAACACTGATGGAACAGGAAACACCAACTGGTTCTTTGCGGGGCATGAATATGTCTGGACTGCTGAAGATGCTTCTTCTCCAAATGAATGGAATTCCGTTGATAACTGGGAGCCAAGGTCAATTCCAACGAAATATGCTGATGTAAAGATTAATTTTCTTGCTTCGGAAAACTACCCGATTCTGACTTCCGACATTAGCCTTGCCAATGATGAAAGCTCTGCCTTCAATGTTGATTTGGACGGAGACGGAATAATTGATACTCTTTCCGTGGCAAGTTCTCTTTCCATTGGCCAAAATGCCCTTTTCGATTTTAATGGCTATAATCTCACAGTAAACAGCCTCTATAACGAGGGAAGAATTCGTGTGAAAGGCTCTGAAGTTTTGAATGCAAGTGGTGATAGCGGAATCGTTAACTTCCCTCTTGATGAAAACTCAGTCCTCACAGGAATCATTGAGTATTATGATGTCTTCGGAAGTGGCCTCAACTGGGGCGGCAAGGGAAACAAATACAAGCAGCTTGAATTTACCAGCGGGGCAAGAGGCGAGGAGAGCCGGCCGATTATCGTTACTGAAAAGGCTTTAATTGCAAACGGAAGCGGAAATTCAATTTCACTCACGGCAGCGAATTCTTTTGGTGATGTCCTGACAATTGGAAATGAGACAGTCCCGGCCGGTGATATTACATTGAGTGGTGAAAATACATTCGCTGGCGGCCTTTCGTTAGTATCGGGCGGAAACATAGTCCTGAATGGGAAAAAAGACAGCGAAAGCTATTTTGAGCTTCTCGATGATTCTGTTTGCTCCATGCTTACCCTAAAAAGCCCGGTCAGCCTGAATGGAAATGTTACGACGACAGGAAGCCAGACTTACAGGGGGAACATAAGCCTGAAAGCGGACGTTGACTTTACGGCCGGAGCTGGAATTATCTTTGAGACGGAGAGCGCAGACGGAAAAATCACAGTCGGAAGCGAATCAAGCTCTTCTGCAAAAAGCGCCGTCTTCAAGAATGAAGTGAGCATGGCCTGCGACATGGAGATAAAAGAGCTGGCC
>OCVV012889654.1_pt1 | contig 13064 bp, 14 predicted proteins | sample 1539721 | NCBI WGS metagenome assembly OCVV01 (sample SAMN02144230, study PRJEB22623) | gut metagenome | biome: sheep rumen | host: Ovis aries | place: New Zealand
TTTCTCGGTTTCTTTGACGTTAACCGACGGAGCGGTTGTACTTACGGTGTTCATCAGATCCGAGTTCAGAAACTCATCAAATACTGTTGGGAACCAACTGTTTCTACGATACATTGCAGGTGTCATAATTAAATCTCCTAAATTAAGTTAAACAATCTTGCGTTGTTTGCGGTCTGTAGGAGAATCTCCTCTTTATGGGGTCCCAAAGGATTTCTAATCCTTGGGGAGAGGAGGGAGCACAACAACTACATTTGTTACGGAGTAACTTAATCGTTGATTGTCGCTCCCGACGAAGCAGGTCGCTTTTAAACGTTTTCACCCTGAATATTGCAATCTCCGTGCCAGTGCCACCATCCCTGCCAAATTGTCCATTTTCGTGCCATTTTGTCCACCTCTGTGCCAAAATGTCCATCTTTCTCTTGCATATCTCAGAAAATTTTTGTAACTTTGCAGGCAAAATTTCAGACTATGAGATGTCTCTCCTTTCGGTCGTACGCTCACCAATCTCCTATGGGATATATCCAAGTATCAGCCTGATATCCAGATGCTTCATTACGCGCTGATGCCGGATCATCTCCATTTTATCTGGTACGTAAAGCGCCCGCTTACGCGGAGTATCCGGGAGGTTGTCTCTGGCTTTTGGGTGGGTGCCAAGAAGCTCGGTCGCGCATATTCTTATGATGATTCTTCTTTTGAGGCTCTGTCCCGTAGTAGTCGGCATAACTATCAAGAATCTCTCTGCGATCAAATCGGCAACGATGCTTATTATGCCCTCGATCCCATCTTCACTCAAATGCCGCATATCCAACCCATGGGGCATAACTCTCAACTCCCCGCCACTATCGACTACCTCGACATGAACCCCCAGCGCCTCGCTACCAAGCGCCTTAAGCCCCGCTTCTTCCGCGTCCAGCCCCGTGTCGAGATCAACGGCCGCGTCTATGCAGCTATTGGCTCTTCGCGCCTCTTGCACATCGCCCAACGCACCCCCGTCCATGTGCGCCACACCATGACCGAAGCAGCCCGCCTCGGCAACCCGCAACCCCTCAATGACTATATCGCCTCATGCTACGATGCTGCCCGCCAAGGCTCCGTCATGGTCTCGCCCTTCATCTCATCATGGGAGAAAGATATCCTCCGTACCCTCCTCCAAGAGAAACGCCCGATCATCTACCTCGCTGAAAATGGCTTTAAGGACTACTATAAACCCTCCGCGCTCCTCTTCGATGCCGTTGCCAACGATCGCCTTCTCATCCTCTCTCCGTGGCCCTATGACCCATCTCACAAGCACGTCTCCCGTGCCGACTGCATCGCCCTCAACGCCATGGCCGAAGATATCTGTGCCCAATAGCTTCTTCCAACCCTCCCTTAATAGATTCTTCCATTGCTCTGACTATTAGTCAGAGTCCCATCTATCAATAGATTCTTCTTTTGCTTTGACTATCAGTCAAAGTTCCATCCCTTCAATAGATTCTTCTTTTGCTCTGACTATTAGTCAAAGTCCATTTCCCCTATTTTTTGTAATATTTTACGAATTTTCTTGCATGTCTCAAAAAAACTTAGTACCTTTGCACCCAAATCTGTGTGCAATAGTTAAAACAATCAATTGTGATATGGGAAAACGAGTATTCATCGTATTGGCAGCAGCCTTGCTGCTCGTTGCTTGCAAGAACGAACAAAACCCGCCATCAGTAGGCGGTATTAGTTATAACAACTACTTTTTCCGACTGGTTAATAGCACTACTCAGGCTAAGTTTGCCTACTCTTTTTCTTCCAACGAAGAAGAGGTAGCAAAAGAATTCTTTCTATTGCCTGGCGAAAGTGAAATTTGGCATCTGGCTAAAATCTCCGATCATATAGGAATCGACGTATCTGATAAAATAATCCTTCATCTTGCAGCATATGATATAAATACCGGTACTCGGGTGGACCTGGGTAGTAAAACATTCTTTGGCTCAGATAGCACGGACGTTTCGGTCACGCTCAGGTATTTCCTTGGCCAATACTACGTCACTTATGAACCCGCAAGTTCCACCTCTGACGATAACATCAATTAAATATAAACTTTCTACCCCAAAAACTTGCATATCTCAGAAAATTTCAGTACCTTTGCACGCAATTTGTTAAATTGTGAGTCAATACGATAAAATAATAACTATTTTAGGGCTCAAATTGCACTACTATCATACAATAAATAAACTCCAATATGGAAAGAAAAAAAGTAACTTATCGCGTCTTTACGATCCAAAATGCATCATTGTCTCACGATGCATCGGACTTGAAAGATGAACTCCGTACGAAATTAGCCCAAAGTAACATTGAGCATCGTTTGATCCCGGTCAATGAGGCCGATGATAGTATAAATGACTTGTTAAGTTCTTTTTTCCCAGCAACAGGCGCCCCGGATTCTGGGTATTTTTATGGCGTTATGATGCGATTGAAACCAGCCAAAGGAATCAAGGCTTTGCCGGACGATTACATGAAATTACCGGAGTTGAGCGAGGAGCAATTAAAAGAAATACAAGAAGTTGCGGGAAAAACCATTTGTAGTGGGATTTTCCATTTCCTTATCATGGGTGATTTTCTCATTACCGATTTGCCACAAATTCAAAACATATCCGTTTTTGAGAAGTATATTAATCGGTTTCTTGGAGATGCAGAATATTATTTTAGGCCATATTTACACCGCAAAGATCTACGGCTCAATGACATTAGCAAGGTTGTTTTCAAAGAGTCATTTACTCCTATGCCACAAAATGACAATAATCCGGTTTCCATACAACAACCTGTAAGAAAATTGTTCCGATATATCAGCCCAGAAGTAAAGGGCCTCAATAAGATTCTCGCATCCAACATCGTTTCTGCAAATATGGTTATCAGTTTTGAGAAACCTCGCAAAATGAAGCAACAGGATTACAACAAGCAATTAGGTGCCATTTTAGCTCCTATCCAGAATCTTGAAAATGTATATTTCACCTTGCAGAGCGGTATGAAGATTCAAGGTTCTGACTTAGTCTATACTCATAAAGAGACTTTGGAGGCTGAGATTATAACTCCTCTTACATATATCAAGAGTATGCGAGCTGTACTTGAATCAATCCAATAGTTATGAAACGGATTATTATTGCGGCACTTGTCTGCATTGCATTATCGCTCATTCCATTAAAACCAATAGAAATCACACTGAATATTCTGTATGGTCTTATTGGTGTGCTTTTTTCAGTAGCAATGAGCTTAATTATTGCTTTTGACGGTTCAAAAATAAAAAATTTAGAACTTAAAAAAGGTATCCGAGATTCTATTCATGAAACTAGAAACAATTTTCTTATCATCTTCACTGCCTGTTCAATATTTTTCGTAGTGTACTCTTTATTACCGAACTCCTTGCAACAGGTCACATGGCTGGAGAAAGACTCATTTAAACTTTACTCTACATGGTCAGTATCCGTATTGTGTTTTTTGTTGTACACAATCATTGTCCTTATATATAACTACATTGATCTTCAGCAGTTGTATGAAGATATAGAAGATAAATTAACTGATGAAAAAGAATAACAACTGATATGTTGTCCTCAACCAACAAGATGAAAGACGAAATTGTATTATATCAACCTGACGAAACAGTCAAATTAGAAGTTCATTTGAAAGATGAAACCGTTTGGCTTACCCAGCAACAAATAGCGGATTTGTTCGGTGTAAAGCAGCCTACTATCTCAAAACACATTGCAAACATCTATAAATCAGGCGAATTAAATGTAGAGGGCACGTATTCCATTTTGGAATATATGGGGCATGACGGTAAGCAACTCTACACAACTAAAGCATATAACTTGGATATGATTTTGTCTGTTGGCTATAGAGTCAATAGTACGAATGCTACTCGTTTTCGTCAATGGGCAAACAATGTCCTAAAAGACTATCTTCTTCGAGGATATGCTTTCAACCAACGCTTAGCCAACATTGAGCATAAAATAGACGAGCAAGGTGCAATGTTAGCTAAGCATGAGCAAAAGATAGACTTTTTTGTCCGCACCTCTTTGCCTCCGGTAGAGGGAATATTTTATGAAGGTCAAATCTTTGAGGCTCACATGTTTGTGTCAGACCTCATCCGCTCTGCTAAGCAACGCATCGTATTGATAGATAATTATATTGATGACCGAGTTTTAACTTTGCTGGACAAAAGAGATAATGGAGTAATCGCAACCATTTACACCAAACATATCAGTAAAGAACTGGCTTTGGATATTCAGAAGCATAATGCCCAATTTGCACCCATTACGGTTGAACCATTCTGTTTGTCACACGACCGCTTTATGATTATTGACGATGCTGTCTATCATATAGGAGCATCGCTTAAAGACCTTGGTAAAGCATGGTTCGCGTTTACAAAAATGAATGATTTTACCGCAGAGGACCTATTAAAACGAATAAAATAGAGTAAGTATTAATCATACCTATAACGCAAACAATTAATCGCTGACTTATTGTTTTACCTGCAAAAGGATATTAGAATACAATGACTTCGCATCTACCGTTAGCGGTAATGAATAGACACTCTGACGAGAGAAAAAGAAAAAATATCGTTCCTTTTAGGGATAAGAAAAAATCTTGCACATGTCCGAAAATTTTAGTACCTTCGTGCCCGAAATTATGTTTACTGTATAAGACTTGCTGCTATAAATAACATAAACCGCTACTAATTATGACAGACTCAGAGGATAAATTATTACAAAATATATCTGTGCTTGCCGAGCGTTTGAAAGATTTGCACAATGATGCGGTTTTAGCATACACGCCACAGGTTCAAAATTTATGTGCCAAGAAGGCAACGGAAAATGAAGTCGGATGGATGCTTGATTTGTTGTTCAGTTTTGCAGGAGATGAGCGAATACTAAAGTTATACAAGCAGGTTTGCAGAGCCTATTGGCAAATATATCCCGAAACTATTGCGTTTTATATTATGGAGTGGAGAAAAGAATATGACCGCGAAAGTTTAATAGGCACCGAATATGAATATTTGCTCCACGAAGATGAAATGGACGAGGATGAGTACTAAAAAAACAAAGCACAAATAAGGCAAACCGATACACATGACTAACCGTTATTTCTACCAAGCAGACATAGCTACATTCCTTGCGGAAGATACTAACTCCATCTTCGGCAAAATGTCGCGTGCAGATGAAATGGATACTGCGTCCACTCAGAAGTTCGCATGGGAGCAAGAAATAACAATCATGAAGAGCCTGCTTGCGCCGTATTCCAACGAGCAAGCGCATATCATATTCGAATATACTATTCCGCGTTTAGGCAAGCGCATTGACGTGGTGGTTCTTCTCCGAGAGCGGGTCTTTGTGGTGGAATTCAAAGCCGGCGAAGAAGAGTTCAAACACCAAGATGTCGATCAGGTTCTCGACTACGCTTTGGACCTCAAGAATTTTCACCAAGGAAGCGCCGACCGATGGATCATCCCTATTTTGGTTGCAACCGAAGAAACAGCCTTTTCTACTCTCTGCCAACCCTCGCATTATGACGATGGTATCTACGAGCCTCTATTAACCAATGCGGCTCACCTAAAGGATGTTTTTGAGTTGGTACTATCACAAACTATAGCCTCCAAACAATATGCCGTTTCTTTGAACAATTGGTCACGTAGTCGTTATGCGCCGACCCCCACAATCATTGAAGCCGCACGGTCGCTTTATCTCAATCATAGTGTAGAGGAAATCACCAAAAGTGAAGCGGAAGGTGCCCAATTAGAGACTACCACGCGCTACGTGCGCCAAGTCATCCGAGATACCAAAGCGCGCGGAGGCAAAAGTATCTGTTTCGTCACTGGTGTTCCGGGAGCCGGTAAGACGTTAGTCGGTCTGAACGTTGCCGTACAACAGGAAGACCAAGATTTGGCGGTTTATCTTTCCGGTAATGGCCCTTTGGTACAAGTGCTGACAGAAGCCCTGACGCGCGACAAACAGGCGCAGGAGAAAGAGAAAGGCAATAAAATCACAAAGAAAGAGGCGGAGCGCGAAGTAAAGCGTTTTATCCAGATCATCCACCGCTACCGCGATAACATGCTCAACAAAGTGAAAGTGGTGAACGGTGCTCTGGAGATTGACCCCACAAAGGAATTAAAAGACCAAGAAGCCGGTTATGGTGAGGTGGAGAATATCGCTATATTCGACGAAGCGCAACGTTCGTGGGACAAAGAACACATCGCCAATTGGTTGAACCGCAAGAAAGGTTTTGCAGATTTTCCAATGTCAGAAGGAGAGTTCCTTATCTGGTCATTGGATCAAAGACCCGATTGGGCGGTTATCGTTTGTCTGGTCGGTGGAGGACAGGAGATCAACACCGGTGAAGCCGGAATTGGTGAATGGATACGTGCGCTTAATGAGACCTTCCCAAATTGGAATGTCTATATTTCCTCGCAACTAACCGCCAAAGAGTACGCAGAAGGAAAAGTATCCGAACTTCTGGAGAATAATCCCAACAAAACTTTCTCCGACGACTTACATCTGGCAGTTTCGATGCGTTCGTTCCGTGCAGAGAGCCTGTCGAATATGGTTCATTACCTGCTCGACGGAGACGCAGAAAACGTCCGCAAGATTTATTCCGACATAGCTGACCGCTACCCGATTGCCTTAACGCGTGATCTGAACAAGGCCAAAGAATGGCTGCGTACTCATGCCCGAGGAAATGAACGCTACGGTCTATTGGTTTCATCCAAAGCCTATCGGCTCAAACCGCTTGCGATTGACGTCCGTTGCAAACCGGACACGGTACACTGGTTCTTGGACGACATCAACGATGTGCGCTCCTCCCTATTCTTGGAAGATGCCGCCTCGGAGTTTGATGTGCAGGGATTAGAGTTGGATTGGACTTGTGTGGTCTGGGATGGCGATTTGCGCTACACACCGAACGAATGGAATTTCTTTGAATTCAACGGAGGTAACAAATGGAATAAAATTCAAAAGCCCGATCGACAAGCATACCTCATTAACGCTTATCGCGTCCTTCTTACTCGTGCTCGTCAAGGCATGATCATCTGTGTTCCAAACGGCTCACCAGACGACCACACCCGCCTTCCTGAATATTACGATAATACCTACTATTATTTAAAGGGTTTGGGATTAGATGTAATATAATCTACCACTAACTATATATGGCTTTTATTCCTATTATGATAGCCCGCTAGTCATTGTCAATAAAAAATGCTAACAAACATTTGAGAAGATCATATCTCTTATATTCTAATTATGAAAAAAATACCTTCTATAAAATCAGAGCTCGATTTTCTTGATAAAAATAAGCATGAAATATATTGCGTGTCAGATTGGGTTCAGACCTCAATTGAGGGGAAGATGACTCCAGTACGAGTAACAGCTGTACATCATGACGGCGTTGTAGTAAGTAATTCTCCAGATATAAAATACAAAATTCTTGATATCAATAAGATATTAGAGAATTTATATGCCATTTTGTCAAAATCAAAAGACACATATAGTACAAAATCAGCCTTATGTATCCAATATGCTGCTATTCTCATTGAAATTGACAATGCAATTGTGCGTCTTAACATTGAAAAAAACCTTCTAAAAGATGCTAGCATTAAAATTAGGGGCAAATGGCATGTGGAGTACAAAAAGTGGGCCACACTTTTAAAAGAAGCAGGAAAAAATTGGGGGTATAAAGATTTCAAAGAAACGGATGATGTATGTTATTTCTATCCTGGCTTCGAATACAAACAATTTATACAAGAGCATGAACGTTATTGGGAAGCACTGCATGAAAAATTGGATGCAGTCGTTAATCTATTAGAAGAACTGGATTCTTATGTTAGCAGAGGCACTATGGCGGATGGGGAACATCCTGTTACATCAATGGAAGATAGCAAAGAGGCTCCTTTATATATTTCATACTCATGGTCTAATTCGGATAAGATAGACTCTCTTTGTCAAGAATTAAAGAAATCGAATATCCCTTTCTGCAGAGATATAGATGACTGCGGATACCGAGAAAACATTAAAAGTTTTGAGGAAGAAATTGGTAAGGGTGCAAAGATTCTGGCATTTATTAGCGAGGCATACATTAAGTCCATTAATTGCATGTATGAATTGGCTTTGGCCTTTACGCATGGAGATGTGGAAAATAGACTTTTCCCTATAGTGACTATAGACAACTGCCGTGACTCAGCCTTTCTTAAAGAGTTACTCGAATATTGGGAAACTCAGTACCAACAAAAAAGAACTATTCTAAATGATTTACCCTCAGGTGCCAGTTTACAAGCAATTAAAGAATTGGGGTATTGTGGACATATTATTCGCGAGCTTCCAAAGATTGTCAGTTTCTTATCCGATGTAAACACATTGACAATTGACCAGCTTTCCGAAAAGCATTTCAAATTATTAATAGAAAAAATAAACAGTTCTTCAAGTCAGTAAAAAGGATTATTCAATTTACATAAGGTAATCAAGAATGATTATTACAAACAATAATAAGTAGATGTAAGAAAAAGGAAATCAGTATAGAGGAGTTAACCGAGGCTATAAAATGATAAAATAAATACCATAAAATGATTAAAGTCTATTTGGATTGGAATTGCATCACTCATTGTAAAGATTCGTTAGTCGAATTAAAAGAATTATTACGGCAATACCGCCATATCTTTATATGCCCCTATGGAGTAGCTCATTTAAGGGATATTCAAACAAACTTAAATGCCAATCCAAAAGAATATGAAAAAGATTTAGACCTGTTAACTCATATTTGCGGAGGGCATATGATATTATGTAATAACGATAGGCTTGAAGTGCTGAATGTGACTCCAAGAGAATATCTGTTAGATAATGGGAAAGATCTTGATTTTCTCCAAAACAAATTCAATTTTCCGTACAACTCTACTCGCGAACTATTACGGATTGCTTTTAATCCTAAAGATTTACATAGAATAGCAGTGGAAGATAATCCTCAAAATGTAATTCCCCTGATAAATAGCATTGTTAAAAAAAACTTGCATGTTTTTGACAGTATAGATGCTCTACTGAAACAAACAAGTGCTTATAGAGAGAACACTTTAGAAATGAGGATAAAGGAAATATATTTTGCATTAGATATGTTAGGATATAAATCGGAGGCTAAGACGAAGTCTTTTTCCAACATTGATACCGATGCTCATCATATCGCCAATGCCTGTATATGTGACTATCTTATTTCTAACGATAAGAAAATGCGAGATAAAACAAAAGCGATTTATAGCCATATTCATTGTGTCACGAAAGTGCTGGATCCGCAATCGTTTATGAAAGAAATTCCAAAGATTGCCCAACAATGCTATGAAGACGATTTGATTCCTAAAGTGATGAGCACTAATGGCATTCCAACTATGCAAGATGATGGAGCTCATTACAAAGCTTTAGATTATCCTCTCTGGGGCACATTTAAGTATTGCTATAATGCAAACACTTTAGATAGCAATATGCCGGAAAACATGGCTATTTTTAGACCTGGTAGTTTTATGTTTTATGATGAGTTAAGACCTTTGGCAACCATTACGGCTTTAGGATTACCAGAATCACAACGTGAAGCACAAATAGAGCACTATATTCAATCATATGTGCAATCAAAACCTATAGAGGACTTTGCATTTACATTAAATGGCAATAACTATAAATACGATTGTTTGCTGACAACTCAAGATAACCTCCCTGCATTGCGAGTCAGTTATGATCGTATTTAAGGATTAATCGATAAATAATCATGGAAAATACCCAAACTCAAGAAACAGACGCACGAATCTTGCTTCGATATATCTCTGCCTGCGCAGATTCACGAAACCCTGCACCTCCCATATTAGTGCTAAGGGTTGCGTTGGATATGGTCGATAAGTTTCGCACTAATCCTGACACCAACAAAACGGCATGGGACTACATCAAAGAAGCAAACTCAGCCATCCAACAAGTAACTAAATTAGAATACTATAGAATGTCTCCTGGCTATCAAGTCGTTGCTGCCATGTACATTATGCTAAAGGTGGATGGGCTGAAAACAATCGAAGAAGAAGCGTTGGCTAATGATATTTTCCAAGTCTTGGATGAGCGTTCAAGAAAGAACTTCCACTTCGACCAACAAGCTGTAGAACAAGCCATTAAGGATATTCAGCAATACAAAAAGACCGCTCCGCCAACTATTAATCCTTTGGAACTCTTTGCAGAGATTGGAAAGGGTAAAAACCTTACGCAAGTAGATTGGAAAGTGGCATTAGGCGAAGTTGTGAAGTACCAACACTTATTTGGAAAGTCCTATCCATACTACATGCTTTTAAACACATTTTTGCATGTAATTCCTTTCCCATTATACCGTGTGGATGTTCTTGGCTATTTGAAAAACGAAGCAGAAAGACAATTGAGTACAGAAGAAGCACGGGAGTTTATAAATGATGCCGATAGTCTCAGTCATATCTACACACGTTTGAATGGATTATTAGCTAATGGTGTACCAAAAATATGGGATGATGCACCAGATATGGATGAGTTGACCGTATTTATCAAACATGTAACCCCGGAAGAATTGGTCGCTATTGCACAATCAGTATATGATAGCCGTGAGATTGTTGGACAACGCATTGGCATGGTACAACATATCTTGCGTTTGGAGAAATACTATGGTAAACTTTTTACTATAAATAGTTACGATTTTTGTAAATGCCTTTATATGGCACATGGTTATCGGATGTTAATGATGAGTGGTAAAGAAGATTTCCGAGAGCTACCTACGATAGACAATTTAGATTGCGAGTTCCGCAATGCTTGTTTTGATGTATATATCAAACTACGAGCGGAACAAATAATGTTAGAACAAAAGCACAATAACCGCCGTCTATATCCGCCAAAGTTGGAAGATTGCTATGCACAATTAGCAGATGAATTGGAGAAACAATATAATGAGCTATCTCCGATTATCGAAGAGGGAGTCCCAAGTTTCTTAGCACGTGAAAGCCTACTAATTGCAATGCAATTCCTTGCACAATATGCGAAAGATAAACAAGATGCTATATTTGCATCTAATAATCAGATACAAAAACAAGGCACAACTATCGTCAATGTAAATGCGCCGGTAGGGCAATTCATTGCCAATGTAGAACAAATGAACACAACGAAAGATTAATAGAATGATAGAAAACGAAAAAACGAAACGACTGCGCCTCCAAGATTGCAAAATTGATTGGGAGCACTATCCCACAGAAGAAATGGATGGCAGTATCACAATAGAAGATAAATCTTCCGATAAGGAGCAGATATTGCATGAATGGATGGGAGATTGCGAATGTGATGAATTTTGGAAGGCGAATATGCAAAAATGCCGTCTGTATCATATTTATAGCCATGAATTAGATAGCGACAAATACGCTGTTTATGCCCAGCAAGAGCATTATTCTGACTCCAATATCGCTTTTTGGGGGTTGTCGGCAATGATCAATGACGGATGGCTTAAATCGCCTGCTTTCGTTGATTGGAAAGAAATGTGGTATTGCGTTAGTCAACGAAATATCAATAACTTTTTGTCGGATATATACGAGCCGCAACAGCGTGTAGAACTGCTTACATACCTTATTAAAAATGCCGAATTTATCTATGGTGAATGGAAGAAAGAGGTTACGCCGAAATTAAAAGAATTATTAGAAACACATAAAGCTGCCGCCAAGGTACGCAAAGAGGAACTAAAACGTCAAGCAGCGGAGGAGCGTGTGAAGAACAAAACAAAAAAAGAAAAGCCGGAGTATATACTTTCCGTTGAAGAAATCATTCAATTTGTAAGGGAAGAAAATCCCGATGCTGCACCTGCAATCCGTAGCATGCTTCGTTATTTTGCTGATGAGAAAGAAGGTTGGAATAGCAAAGTAATGAAAGCATTATTAGAACCTATAAAAGCACAGAACTTTAACTTCTACGCACCGGTAGAAAATGCTATAGGTAATGTTGAACACATTAATACAAAGAATGAATGAGCGAGAAGAAATTTGAGTTTCATTTCCATGCTCCTGTTGCGCAGAATATCGCCAATGTGGAGCATATGGATGTGCATTTAGATAAAAACGGACAAGTACAAGTCATGAATGCAGAGAAAGTAGAGACACATGAGTTGGAATCTTCCTTAAAAGAGCATAGTACGCAACAGCAAGTATATGCAGCCTCACATTTATTTACAAAAAAAGCTAAAGCGGAGGATAAAATAAAGGAGATTACAGATGCTTTACAGCTATCTTTTACAGGACGCAAAGACAAAGCAAGAGCCTTGGTAGAAGAGGTGCGGCAATGGCAAAAAGAGGGCTACATAGATCCGCATTTCAATGCCAGTTTCATGTACGAAGAATTAGCCAAAATTATCCCTCTTCCGTTCAAGTATGATGGATTCCGAAAATACTACAACGAGTAGCACCGCAGTAGCAGGCTGGTAGCAATCGAGTATCATCAGTAGCAAACGAGTAGCAAATTTTTGTTGCTCGTTTTTTTTATGCTACTTTTGCAGCCGAATTCGAATCACAACCCGGCGCCGGGTTAATTAATTAAACTTTTTAACCCACTCGCACGGCGCGAACTAAAACAATGCCGAACTATTATGAAAACTTACGAAGTTATCGATCAGTTTTTTGCAGCACAAGTAGCATGCAATGAGTCCGAAGAAACCCTCAAAGCGCTCCGTCCGCAGGTAGAGGAAGCCGTACAAGCCCTCATCGCCGAACGTGGCCTGGGCAAGTCCTTCACCGGCACCATCGAGTACCATGGTATCAAGATCGTCGTCAGCCGGCCGAAATCCTATACCTGGGAGAAGAACACCAACCCCGCCGTGACCTCTGACCCGAATCACGCGATCTACGTGCAGCAACTCGCCCTGCAGGAGCAGATTGCCGCGCAACTCAAGGACATGCGTGCCGACGTCAAGCGCACCGCCGAGAAACTCGCCAAAGCCCATCCCGACAGCGACTCTATCAAACATTCCTTCCGCATCGCTTTCGCATGAGCCGGTACGTCTCGTTAGACTTCTTTCGTGAGCATTTCCGGGTCGTTGAT
>OCVV012857357.1_pt1 | contig 13062 bp, 11 predicted proteins | sample 1539721 | NCBI WGS metagenome assembly OCVV01 (sample SAMN02144230, study PRJEB22623) | gut metagenome | biome: sheep rumen | host: Ovis aries | place: New Zealand
GGGTCCTTCCCGTAAAGAGGAAGGCGCCACCCTTTTCGGGCGACGCCTTCAAATTATCGAACATCGTGCCAGCCGCTTCCGGGCTGACAAAATGGCAGGAAATCGGCCTTTAGAACCGCCAGCCCAGGGTAATCATGGCATCCATGAGGGTGCTCTTCACTTCGATTTCCGGGGTGAGGATGTTCGGGTCGGCATACTCGTAGGGAATCAGGTATTCCTTGGGGACGAAGCGCAGGCGGACGGCCGCGTCGGCATAGAAGGAACCGCCGGAGGAATAGCCGAGGCCCAGGGAAGCGTTGGTCTTCGCGAGGGAGAAGCGGTTTTGCCAGTAGTCGGCACCCTGAGGGACGGTTTCCGCGCTGCCGGTGTAGCCGAAGCCGCCGCGGACGGCGAGGGCCGGCAGGGGCTTCACCTCAACGCCCACACGCAGCTGGTGCTGAGGGCCCAGGAATTCGCTGATGTCCGCATTCACGGAGTCGAAATCGTAGGCGCCGTAACGCTCGCGGCTGCGGAAGCGGGAATTGCCCAGGTTGGCGAACTCATAGTCCGCGCTCACGACGGCGAAGGCGCCGAAGCTGTACGCCACGCCAAAGTTCATGCGGAAAGGATTGCGGAGGGTATAACCCCATTCATCCTCTGCGCTGCTGACGGCGGCAGTGGTCTTGCCGGACAGGCTGGTGGAGCCGGTGTAGTGGTACCGTTCGGTGATGTCCAGCAGCATCGGGGTCTGGAAAGCGGCGCCGACACGCAGGCCGGCCACGGGACGCCACAGGACGCCGCCCTTCAGGTAGACACCTGCGCCGGAGGCCTCGTAGGCGCGCTTCATGATCAGGCTGTTCAGGGTGGCCGACGTTCCGTCGCTGTAGTTGATGGCGGGGAATTCGGCAGGGTCGTTGGGCTCCTCGTACCAGTACTCATTCATGGAGTAGCTCAGGTTGGTGACGCCGAGGTTCACACCCAGATACAGCACGTCGTCGTAGTTGGCGCTGAAGCTGAACAGCATGTCCACCTTGCTGCCGGTGGTCTGCTGACCGTATTTCTGGTACAGCGGAGCGGCGAGGCGGATATTGCCGGTGCCGTCCATCACCTCGGTGACGGCGACGTAGGCGTCGTCCGTACCGTTGACGGAATTGATCATCCCGCTCTTGAAGCCGGTCATCGAAGCCCAGGACGGGCCGGGGCTGAACCAGTCGGAATTGCCGAGCTGAGCCGTGGTGTACCCGTCGGCCCAGGTGGCCAGGGAGGCGGCGTAGGAATTGTCATAGTTGACGCCCGCGCCATTCAGACGGCCGGTGAAATTGCCCGTGGAATGTGCCAGGAAGCCGAAGCTGTAGCGCTTCCAGCCGTTCCGTCTGCCGGTATCCATGTTAAAGACAAAGCCGGCGCTGGGCAGTTTCATCCGGGTGTAACCGGTGCGCACCTTGTCACCGAGGCCGATCGGGTCGGTGTCGCCGGAGAGGATGGTTCCCTGGGAACGCATGACCGAGTACGTGAGTCCCGGCGTGAAGAAGAACTGGGAATAGGACGACACGGCGCCGCCGGCAGGGTTGAAGACCAGGGAGCCGGGGTCGCCGCCGATGGCGGTGACGGCGTTGCCCATGGCGACGCTGCGGGCGGTTCCCGAATAGTTGTTTTCAGAGAACAGCAGGGCATCCTGCCAGTTCTGGGCCATGGCGGTGAAGGCCACCGCCATGCCCAAAGCTATTGTGACAATCTTTTTCATAGGCTTACGAAGGATTTATCGGCGACCGCCGGAGCGGGACGACCCGCCGCCGGAGTATCCGCCACCGGAAGAGCGGCTGGAGCTGCCGCCGGAATAACTGCCGGAAGAGCGGCTGGAGCTGCCACCGGAATAACTGCCGGAGGAACGGCTGGAACTGCCGCCGGAGTAGCTGCCGGAAGAACGGCTGGAACTGCTGCCGGAGTAGCTGCCGGAAGAACGGCTGGAACTGCCGGAGGAAGAGCGGACATTGGAGCCGCTGGAGCGGTAGGATCCGCTGCCGGAGGAGCGGCTGGAGGAGCTGCCGGAACGGTAGGATCCGCCGGAGGAGCGGCTGGAAGAGCTGCCCGACGACGAGCGGACGGCGCTGCCGGAAGACCGGGTGACGGGCGCCGCACTGCGGACTGCACGCTGCGCGCTGCGGGTGGCGGAGCGGGTAGTGACCGAACCGGTATTGCCTGAGCGGGCGACCGTGGAACGGGGGCTGACACTGACAGAAGAGCCGGCCCTGGACACGGTGGAACGGCTGGAGGCCGACCGGGACACGCCGGCGGCGTTGCGGCCGGTACCGGTCACGCGGGAGGCACCGCCGCGGGCGCCGAAGTTGCCTTCACGGTGTCCCAGCTGGGCGGCCATGCTGGGGCCATGGAAGGGACGTGAACCCCAGCCATAGTAACCATAGTAATGGGGGCCGTAGAAGCCGTAGTGGTGGCGCCAATACCAGGAGTCGTGCCAGTAGAAGTCGTACGGACCGTACCAGGAACTGTAATACCAGGGGCTGTAGTAGCCGTAATAGCCATAGTGGTAACGCCAGGGCGAGTACCAGGAATCATAGTACCAGGGGTCCCAGCGCCAGGTGTCCCAGTACCAGGGGTCGTGCCAGTAGGACCAGTAACGGTAGGGTGAATAATAATAGTAGTCCCTCAGATACCAGGGTCTGTATGCCCAGGAATAGTCCCAGGCCCAGGCAGGAGTGGTATCCAGAACCGTTATTACCGTATTTGTGTTGGAGAAACGGACTTGTTTACCGGCAGGAACTACCAAAGTGTCTCCTTCGCTGAGGACGTAGGCAGTGGTCTGCTTGGTGTCGGCAAGGAGATTGTCCAACTCTGTGTCGGAAACGGTTTCCGCGACAGTGACGGACGGGCGGGCGTAGACACCGTCATCGTAGACCTGTGTCTGCATCTGGCTCATAGAAGAGCATGAAAGGGCGGCGAAAGCGGCGGCCGCGTAGGCCATAAAACTCTTTTTCATCGTCTTTTCCTCCTGTTATCCAATAAAAAATATGTATCTTTGTGCCGGAAAAATGTCCGGATACCTGCAAGGTATGCAACTTCTGTACCTCAATGCCGGTTTTCAAGGGACAATATTAAGCACAAATCGCAAAAAAAGCAAATACATTATGGCAAAAGAGGTAACAAAAAGGTCGGAGAATTACTCCCAGTGGTACAATGACCTGGTCGTAAAGGCAGACCTGGCAGAGCAGTCCGCTGTCCGCGGCTGCATGGTCATCAAGCCCTACGGGTACGCCATCTGGGAAATAATGCAGGGCATCCTGGATCAGATGTTCAAGGAAACGGGCGTCAAGAACGCCTATTTCCCGCTGTTCATCCCCAAATCCTTCTTCAGCCGGGAAGCGGAGCACGTGGCGGGTTTTGCCAAGGAGTGCGCCGTGGTCACCCATCACCGCCTCATGAACGCCCCGGACGGGAACGGCATCGTGGTGGACCCGGAAGCCAAGCTGGAAGAGGAACTGATTGTCCGCCCCACCTCGGAAACAATTATCTGGAATACATATAAGAACTGGATCCACAGCTGGCGGGACCTCCCCATCCTGTGCAACCAGTGGTGCAACGTCGTACGCTGGGAAATGCGCACCCGCCTGTTCCTCCGTACGGCCGAATTCCTCTGGCAGGAAGGCCACACCGCCCACGCCACCGCCGAGGAGGCCGAAGCCCGCAAGGAGCAGATGGTGAACGTGTACGCCCGCTTCGCCCGCGAGGTCATGGCCCTGCCGGTAGTGGTCGGCCACAAGAGCCCCGGCGAGCGTTTCGCCGGCGCCCTGGACACCATGACCATCGAGGCCCTCATGCAGGACGGAAAGGCCCTGCAGGCCGGCACGTCCCACTTCCTGGGCCAGAACTTCGCCAAGAGTTTCGACGTCACCTTCACCAACAAAGAAGGCAAGCAGGACTATGTCTGGGCCACGTCCTGGGGCGTGAGCACCCGTCTGATGGGCGCCCTCATCATGGCCCACGGAGACGACAACGGCCTTGTCCTTCCCCCTGCCCTGGCCCCCATCCAGGTGGTCATGGTCCCCATCTACAAGAGCGAAGAGGAGCGCAACGCCGTCCTGGACAAAATGCACGAGGTCAAGAAAGCCCTGGAAGCCAAGGGCCACAGCGTAGAAATCGACGACAGGGACACCCTGCGCCCCGGCTTCAAGTTTGCCGAATGGGAGCTCAAAGGCGTGCCCGTGCGGCTTGCCATGGGCCCGAGGGACCTCCAGAACGGCACCGTGGAAGTAGCCCGCCGCGACACCCTGGAAAAGATTTCCGAGCCCCTCGAAGGCCTGGAGGACCGTATCATCGGCCTGCTGGACGACATCCAGAAGAGCATCTACGACAAGGCGCTCGCTTTCCGCGACGCTTCCATCCGCAAGGTGGACACCTGGGAAGAGTTCAAAGTGGAGATTGAGAAGGGCGGCCTGCTCCTTTGCCACTGGGACGGCACGGCCGAGACCGAGGCCAAGATCCAGGAAGAGACCAAGGCCACCATCCGCTGCATCCCCGTGGACAGCGCCGTCTGCATGGAAGAAGGCAAGTGCATCTACACCGGCAAGCCTTCCCACCAGAGAGTTTTATTCGCAAGAAGTTACTAAAGCATGAAAAAGATTTTCCTTACCCTCGCCCTTGCGGCCGCCACTGTGGCAGCATCGGCCCAGAATACCCAGGAAGCAGCGGCAGCCGCTGCCGCCGCCCTCAGCGCCGCCGACGACGTGCCCGCCGTCGTGGAGAAGCCCAAATACTGGACCAACACCATCCTCACGAACATCAACTTCGGCCAGACCTATCTGAGCCAGTGGGCCGCCGGCGGCTACAACAACGTGTCCCTGGCCGGCAACATTGACGCCAACGCCAATTACACAAAAGGCAAAATCCTGGGAACCAACCGCCTGCAGCTGGATTACGGCTTCCTGTACAGCGCCGACAAGCCCATCCTCCAGAAAAACAAGGACCGCGTGTACTTCGAATCCAAATGGGGCTACGAGACGCCCGTCAAGCACCTCGCCTACTCCGCCTCCTTCGACTTCAAGACCCAGTTCGGCAGCAACTACGACTACAAGACCCCGGCCAGCACCGGCGACGAAGAACCCACGCCCCAGGACTGGATGGACGCCCGTGTCCTCAAGTCCGGCCTCTTCGCTCCGGCCTACATCAACCTCGGTATCGGTCTGCTGTGGACGCCCGCTCCCTGGTTCTCCCTGAACTTCTCCCCGCTCACCGGCGGTGCCGTCATCGTGGGCATCCCGCAGCTCCGGTACACCTACGGTATGGACCTGGTGCCCGGCACTTCGTACACTGACAAAAAAGCCGCCTACACCGACCAGGCCTACGACCAGTTCCGCTCCGCCCGCTTCGAGCTGGGTGCCCAGATCAAGGCCGACGCCTCCTGGGTCATCAACGACGCTTTCTCCTATACCACCCAGGTGACCGCCTTCTACAACTACCTGACTCCCAAGGTGGAACCCCGTATCACCTGGGACAACAAGGTATTCTGGAAACTGGCCAAATTCTTCGCCCTCACCGTGAGCACCAACCTCATCTACGACCCGCTCGTGATTGTCCGTGACACCGACCGCGACGGCGTGGCCGACGCCAAGGGCATCCAGTTCCGCGAATTCTTGGAGTTCGGCTTCACGTACACGTTCTCCCACCAGCGCTAGAGGATGCTGCTTGTCGCCGTCAGCGGAGGCATCGACTCCATGTGTCTTGCCCAAAAGGTCCGTCAGGAAGGCGGGCCTTTTGCCATTGCACACTGCAACTTCTGCCTCCGCGGGGCCGAGAGTGACGGTGACGAGGCCCTGGTCCGCTCCTGGGCCGCCCGGTACGGCATTCCCTTCCACGTAAAGCGGTTCGACACCCGTTCCGTCGCCGAGGCGGAAGGCATTTCCGTCGAGATGGCCGCCCGCCGGCTCCGCTATCACTGGTTCGGGCAGCTGTGCCGCGAGCACGGATACGAAGCCGTCGCCGTGGCCCACAATGCCAACGACAATGCCGAAACCCTCCTGCTGAACCTGCTGCGGGGCACCGGCCTCCGCGGAATCACCGGCATGAAGGCAGAAGGCTTCATCCCGGACCCGGAATATGCCGACATTCCCCTCCTGAGGCCCCTCCTGGGCATGACCCGCAAGGAGATCGCCGCCTTTGCCGCCGAACAGGATATCCCCTACCGCGAAGACAGCACCAACGCCTCCGACGCATTCAAACGCAACAAAATCCGGAACCGGGTGTTCCCCGTCTTCCAGGAAATCAACCCTTCCTTCATCCAGACCCTCAACCGGGACATGGAGCGATTCGCGCAGGAACTTGCGCACTCAGAAGACGCCGCCGGACACAAAAACGCCCCTGTCTGTGCCCGGGTGGACGAGTTCTCGGTGACGGAGGAAGCCTGGGACGGTTCGCAGCCCGTCAAGCAGCCGCAAGGCATGCTGATCCTGGATGCCGACAAGGCCGGCTTCCCCGAAAGGATTCCCGCAGGGAGCAGCCTGACGGACTTCCCATGGACAGGTTCCTGGGAAACCGGCGACTGGATCCGCCCCCTGGGCGCCCCGGGCCGGAAGAAAATGCAGGACTGGTTCACCGACCACCACATCCCGGCCGACGAAAAACCGTTCGTTCCCCTGCTGAAAAGCCCCCGGGATCCGCATCATGTCTTGGCTGTCGCCGGGTTTGCGATAGACCACAGCGTCCGCGTGGACGAAAGCACCCGGCGGATTATTCGTATATCCGTGAAAAATGATTAACTTTGCAGACTGCCTTTGTGGCAGTCTTCATTTTGATAAAACAGTATTCTATGAATAGGAAAGTACTTCTGATGATTCTGGACGGCTGGGGAGAAGGCCGTCATGACTATTCCAACGCCATCTGGACCAAAGGCACACCCCATATCGACGCCCTCCGCGCAAAATACCCCAGCGGCCATCTGCAGGCCTGCGGCGAGTATGTCGGCCTTCCGGACGGCCAGATGGGCAACTCCGAAGTGGGCCACATGAACCTGGGCGCCGGAAGGGTCGTATACCAGGACCTGGTGAAGATCAACATCGCCTGCCGGAAGCACAAGCTCATGGACAACCCGGAAATCAAAGCCGCCTACGACTATGTCAAGCGCACCGGCAAGAAACTCCACCTGATGGGCCTCACCTCCCACGGCGGCGTGCACAGTTCCCTGGACCATGTCTTTGAATTCCTGCGCGTAGCCAAGGAACAAGGCCTGGAGAACGTGTATGTGCACGCCTTCATGGACGGCCGCGACACCGACCCCCACAGCGGCCTGGGCTTTGTCAAGGAACTGGAAGAGAAGATGGCCCAGACCACCGGCAAAGTCGCTTCCGTCTGCGGCCGCTTCTACGCCATGGACCGCGACAAGCGCTGGAACCGCGTGAAAGAAGCCTACGACCTGCTGGTGGAAGGCAAGGGCGCCGCATTTGCATCGGCCCAGGAAGGCATCCAGGCCAGCTATGACGCCGACGTCACCGACGAATTCATCAAACCCATCGTCATCACCGAGAACGGCAAGCCCGTCGCCACCATAGAGGAAGGCGACGCCGTCATCTTCTACAACTTCCGCAACGACCGCGCCCGCGAGCTTACGTCGGCCCTCACCCAGCAGGATATGCCCGAGGAAGGCATGCACACCATTCCGCTGTACTACTGCTGCCTGACTCCTTACGACGCTTCCTTCAAGGGAGTTCACATCCTCTTCGACAAGGAACTGGTGCAGAACACCCTGGGCGAAACCGTCTCCAAGGCCGGCAAACACCAGCTCCGCATCGCCGAGACTGAAAAATACGCCCACGTCACCTTCTTCTTCAACGGCGGCCGTGAAACCGTCTTCGAGAACGAGGAACGCATCCTGGTGAACTCCCCCAAGGTTCCCACCTACGACCTCCTCCCCCAGATGAGCGCCCCCGAAGTGGCCGAGAAACTGATCGACCAGATCCGCAGCGAAAAGCAGGACATGATTATCCTGAACTTCGCCAACGGTGACATGGTGGGCCATACCGGCGTATACAATTCCATCACCCAGGCCGTCACCTGCATCGACAACCTGGTCGGAAAAGTGGTGGACGAAGCCATCGCCCACGATTATGTGGTCCTCCTCACCGCCGACCACGGCAACGCCGACTTCGCCGTCAATGCCGACGGAACCCCCAACACCGCCCATTCCCTGAACACCGTCCAGTTCGTCGTAATCAACGCCGGCGCCCAGGTAACTGCCGTCAAGGACGGAGCCCTGTGCAATGTTGCGCCCACCATTCTCAAGTTGATGGGCATCCCGCAGCCGGAAGAAATGACCGCAGAACCGCTGATCTAACTGAACATGGAACTTAGCGCAAAATTCCTGGCCCAGCTCCTGAAAGGGACCGTAGAGGGAGACGAGAATGCCGTCGCCACCGAGTTCGCCAAAATCGAACACGGGAAGAAAGGCACGCTGAGCTTTTACGCCAACCCCAAATACGAATCCTACGTCTACACCTCCGAGGCATCCATCCTCATCGTCGGAAAAGATTTCGAGCCCAAGGAGCCCGTGAAGGCCACCCTGGTGCGGGTAGAAAACGCCTATTCCGCCATCGCCGACCTCCTGAAATACGTCTCCGAAAAGAAAAAGAAAGCCAAGCGCCACAGAAGTCTCAGGGCCCGCTGGTTCCTGTCCACCCGCTTCGGCAAGAAAGTCTACCTGGGCGCCTTTTCCTATGTGGGACGGCATACCACCGTGGGAGACGGCACCATCATCCACGAGCAGGTTTACATCGGCGACAACTGCACCGTCGGCAAGAACTGCATCTTCTACCCGGGCGTGCGGATTTATCCCGGCATGGTTATCGGCGACAATGTGATCCTGCACAGCGGGGTTACCATCGGGGCCGACGGATTCGGCAACGCCCCGCGTCCCGACGGCAGCTGGGAGAAAATCGAACACCTCGGGAACGTGGTGATCGGCAACGACGTGGAAATCGGCGCCAACACTACCGTGGACCGGGCCCAGATGGAATCCACCATCATCGGGAACGGCGTCCGCATCGACAACCTGTGCATGATCGCGCACAATGTCATTATCGGCGACCATACCGCCATGGCGGCCCAGACGGGCATCGCCGGGTCCACCGAGATCGGCAAGTACTGCATCTTCGGCGGACAGGTGGGCATTGCCGGCCATCTGAAGATTGCCGACCATACCACCATCATGGCCCAGGGCGGCGTCATCGGCAACATCCGCAAGGAAGGCCAGGTGCTCCTGGGGTCCCCGGTCATCCCGGCCCGCCAGTACATGAAGGCCTACGCCCTGTTCAAACAGGCGGCGGAATAAACACTGGCCGGTTTTTTGCATAATAGGCTACTGATGAATCAGCATACACTCAAGAAAAACTACTACTTCCAGGGAAGGGGCCTGCACACAGGCACCTACGCCCACATGAAGGTTCTCCCCGCCCCGGCCGACAGCGGCATCATCTTCCGCCGTACGGACCTGCGCGGGAAGCCCGTCATCGAAGCCCTGGCTGAAAACGTGAGCAATACGGCCCGCAGCACCACCATCTCCCACAAGGACACGGTGGCCGTGACCATCGAGCATATCATGAGCGCCCTCACAGGCATGGGTGTGGACAACGCCGTCATCGAACTGGACAACATCGAAGTCCCCATCCTGGACGGCAGCGCCCGGCTGTATGTCGAAGCCTTCCTGAAAGACGGTCTTCAGGACCAGGGTGTCCCCCGCCGTTACATCGACATTCCCCAGTCCCTCGAAATCCGGGACGACCGCAGCGGCTCCTGGGTCCGGATCGAGCCCGCCGCCGCTCCGTCGGCCGACATCACTGTGGACTTCAACTCCAAGATCCTGGGCATCCAGAGCGCCCACTGGGACCTTGGCACCGACTATGCCCACGAAATCGGGGTCTGCCGGACCTTTGTCTTCTTCCACGAAATCGAGTACCTGTTCCGCAACAACCTCATCAAAGGCGGCGACGTGGACAACGCCATCGTCATCGTGGAGAATCCCGTGAACGAGGAGCAGCTCTCCAGCATCTCCAGCCTGTTCAACCTCCCCGGCCTCAAAATCACCGACGAAGGCTACCTGAACAACCTCCAGCTCCATTTCCCGGACGAATGCGGCCGCCACAAACTGCTGGACCTCCTGGGCGACCTTCGCCTCTCCGGCGGCTACCTGAACGCCCGCATCACCGCTTACAAGCCGGGCCATTCCATCAACACAAAAGCAGCCAAAGCCCTCCGCGCTTTGCTTAAATAACGCAGCATGAATACAATCCATCCTCTATCCTTCGTCAGTCCAAAGGCTAAACTGGGCGACAACATTGAAGTGGGTCCCTTCGCCTATATCGACGAGAATGTCGAGATCGGCGACGGGTGCCGCATCCTGAATGGTGCCACCATCTATAGCCATGTCCGCATGGGCTCCGACTGCACCGTCTATCCCGGCGCCGTGGTGGGAGCCATCCCGCAGGACCTGAAATTCGAAGGGGAAGACTCATGGGTAGAGATCGGCGACCGCGTGAACATCCGCGAATGCGCCACCGTGAACCGCGGCACCAAGGCCAGCGGGAAAGGTGTCACGCGGATCGGCAGCGACACCCTGATCATGTCCTACGCCCATGTGGCCCACGACTGCCAGATCGGCAACCATTGCATCATCGTCAGCTATGTGGGCATGGCCGGTGAAACCGACGTGGACGACTGGGCCGTCCTGGGCGGCAAATCCGGCTCCCACCAGTTCTCCAAAGTGGGCACGCACGCCTTTGTGGCCGCTTATGCAAAGATTACCAAGGACGTTCCGCCGTACACCCTGGCCGGACGCGAACCCATCGTCTTCGAAGGCGTGAACCGGGTCGGGCTGCTGCGCCGCGGCTTTACGGAAGAGCAGGTGAACGAGATCAAAGACATCTACGACACCCTCTATTTCAAGGGCATGAACGTGAGCCAGGCCGTGGCGTTCATCGAGGCCAATTACCCCCCGACCGAGCACCGCGACACCATCCTCGCCTTCATCCGCAGTTCCAAGCGCGGCATCGTACCCAAACCGCGTCCTGCCCGCTAGTGCTCCTTACGACAGCATATTTCCCTCCGGCGGCCTGGTTCGCCCTCGCCGCCCGTGATTTCACCCTGTCCCCGGACAGGGTTTTGCCTTCTGCGGTTTACCTGGAAGCCTCCGAGAACTACCAGAAACAGAGTTACCGCAACCGCTGCTACATCCTTGCCGCGGACGGTCCCCAGATGCTCCAGGTCCCCGTGGTGCACGGGGCCGATCCGGCCATCACGGCTGTCCGCGTGGACTATTCCACCCCCTGGGTGGTGCGGACGGAGCGGGCGCTGGATACGGCGTATGAGACATCGGCCTGGTATGAATACTACCGGGACGGGCTGTTTGCCCTGCTGGAGCGGGAGCCCCGGACCCTTTGGGAACTGAACCTGTCCCTGATCGAGTGGGTACTGGAGCGCACCGGTGTGGCCTGCACGCTCTCCCCCACCGCCGATTTCGCCGCCCCCGGCACCGTTCCGGACGACTACCGCAGCCGGATCCATCCCAAGCGGCCGGACACCGTCCTGGCGGAGCTGGGGCTCGACAAGCCCTACTACCAGGTGTTCCGGGACAGGCTGGGCGCTTTTACGCCGGGGCTCAGCATCCTGGACCTCCTGTTCAACGAAGGACCCGACAGCATACTTTGGTTAAAGAAACTAAAACCTAAATCGATATGAGAACAATCATATACGGCGCCGGTTCCATGGGAACCATCCTGGGCGCTTACATCACCCGGAAAGGCGGGTCCGTGGACCTCGTCAACCGCAACCAGGCCCACGTGGCCGCCCTGCAGGAGCAGGGAGCTCGCATCACCGGAACCGTGGATTTTGTACAACCCGTCACCGCCTATACACCGGACCAGATGACCGGAAAATACGACATCATCATCCTTCTCACCAAGCAGCAGGAAAACGCCCGCGTAGTCACTTTCCTGAAGGATTATCTGGCCGACGACGGTGTTATCGTCACCTTGCAGAACGGCCTCCCGGAAGCGGGGATCGCCGAGATTGTCGGAGAGGACCGGGTACTGGGATGCACCGTGGCCTGGGGCGCGACCATGTCGGCCCCCGGCGTGTGCGAACTCACCAGTTCCCCCGACAGCCTCACCTTCTCGCTGGGCTGCGTGGGAGCGCATCGGCATAAATATTTTGATGATGTCAAGGCCCTGCTGGAGATGATGGGGCCCGTAACGGTGGAAGAGAACTTCGTGGGGACCCGCTGGAGCAAACTGCTCATCAATTCGGCCTTCTCCGGGATGAGCACGGTGCTGGGATGCACTTTCGGCGAAGCGGCGGCCAACAAAGCCTCCAGGGTCATCGTCCTGGCACTCATCAAAGAATGCATCGACGTCTGCGCCAAGGCCGGCATCAAAATCGAGCCCGTCCAGGGGAAAGACGCCGTAAAACTGCTGGACTACCACAGCCCCCTGAAAAAACAGCTCTCGCTCCTGATCCTTCCCATCGCCATCCGCAAGCACGCCCTCCTGAAAGCCAGCATGCTCCAGGACATCGAAAAAGGCAAGAAAACCGAAGTGGACGCCATCAACGGAGCCATCGCCGCCTTTGGCCGAAAGATCGGTTTCCCCACCCCCCTGAACGAGAAAGTCACCGCCATCATCCACCGCATCGAAGACGGCGAACTCCGCCCCTCCTTCGAGAACCTGCAGCTGTTCCGGTAAATTGTGGCCATGGAGCGGCCATAGCCTGACACGTAAGTGATTAATACTGTGACGTTTACTGAAATCGCCTGCGGCAAAATGCCGGAGGCGATTTCAGCATCTGACTGACTATCAGGCACTTAAGTGCCACGCAAACCATAGCCTCATGCCAGGCACTGAGCAGCGGCGACGGATGGGGACCAGAACAAGACTTGTCCATTTGGTGCAGGTGTATCCACTTTTGGCGCAGGCCTTCTGCCTAATCGGCGCAGGTGCATTTACTTTTGGCGCAGGTGCGTTTTTACAGCCCATACCTGCGCCGCAAAATGCCATTCTACGCGCTCCATTGGCGCAGGTCCCCCACTTAAAA
>OCVV010864207.1_pt1 | contig 13057 bp, 12 predicted proteins | sample 1539721 | NCBI WGS metagenome assembly OCVV01 (sample SAMN02144230, study PRJEB22623) | gut metagenome | biome: sheep rumen | host: Ovis aries | place: New Zealand
TAATGCAGCCCTCATCCTATGCTTTAGCAGACGCATCAGTTCGAGATGCTTTATGAAGCGCCTGATACCATGATAGGCATACTGCTGATGTAGCCGTACACCCAAGTCCATATGCTTCACTTGTGGATGCAAAGGAAAAGGAACGGCATGACAACCCTGATTAACAGTAAGAAGGACGATGTCATATCCACTATGCGCTGCCAGATAGTTCATCTTATCCGCCAGCACCCTCTCCATGCCACCATATACGGCAAAGGCATCTGATACATATATCAATTTCAAATTAATCATCTTTCTTCTACAAAAATACACAAAATCGCGATATTAAAGAAAGAAATAGATAATAATACTTGCAACAATCAACATTTTTATATATTTTTGCATCATTGAAAGTATTTTTTATTTTTATGAACTATAGTACCATCAATTTTAACAATAGAATAAATTGGATCGACTGGGCTAAGGCCATAGCCATTTCTCTTGTCATATTTGGACATATCCCACAAATAACAGGTAGCACTATGGTATGCTATATTACCCAGTTTCATATTCCATTATTCTTTTTCATTTCCGGTTATCTTACAAAAAAAGATTATATATCTATCCAAACTTTAAAAAAATATTATTACTCTCTTATTATACCTTACCTATGCTATAACTTCATTTTTTATCCATATTGGATTGTAAGATACCTAATTAAAACACCCAATCCATACTGGTACGACTTTATAAAGCCAATCATTGGTACATTCATGCTCCAACATTCAAGTCCATATTTCGAATCAATGAATGGCGTTACATGGTTTATACCCTCACTCATTATCATGAAATTAATTCTTAGTTTGACAAATCACTTCAGACTCGGAAAGTATTATTTATTTCTAATGGTACTATGCACGTCCGTTTTCTACTGTTTTAATGAATACGAACGTTTTATTATTGATTTACCGTTTGTTGGCTTTATCAGATGCTTTCCATTCTTTGTCTTAGGATACTTTTGCAGACAAATAAAAATTCTACCAGAGAACACGAACAAAAAAAAGGACATATTCTTTGCAATTGCATGTACATCAGTCAGCATGTTATTATTTCATTTTTACCATCCTACCGATATTCTATCTTATGCCATTTTCTTTTGGTGCATAAACCTCACAGCCGGCATAGGAGTCATCAGTTTTTGCAGGCTTTTGAACAATCACATGAATCACATCATTCAGAATATTTCTATCGGCACACTAGTCTTTCTCGGATTGCACTGGATGTTAATTGGAGTAACTAATTTCCTATTAGAAAACAGACTTAAAATCAGTGATGGTAACGGTTATCCCTGGTATATTGCAATTACGCTGATGATCCTATTTGAAGCCATACTATATCCATTGATTGTACTATTCCTACAAAGATACCCATTTTTAATCGGAAAGAAAGCTGAAATAAAAAAAGGCCAACTACGATAAAGGGTACGGGTTGTTTATATATCGTGCAGGTGCATTATAGTTTCTCACCTTCGCAGGACACCCCACAGCTGTTGCATTCGAAGGAATATCTTTTGTTACTACAGCCCCCGCTCCTATTGTAACATTAGACCCAACACATACATCTTCAACTATACTTGAATTAGGCCCAATATAAACATTATCTCCTATAATAGCAGGGGTATTATGATTTGTTCCAATACTTATAAAATGGGATAAAGACACATTACTTCCTATAATTGTCCCCCCATTTATTATCATTGACAGACCATGTCCAATATCCAACCCAAAACCTATGCGCGTCATTGGTGGTATATAGATATTCACGCGCTTACTAACTCTTAAAAAAATAGAACAAAACAAACGAAAAAAAAGTCCTTTGTATTGGCAAAGTCTCAACCAAAACAAAACTGAGTCATCAAAATGTCTAAGATTCCTTAGGACAAGCGTCCATGCACCTTCCATTCGACCTGTAACTCTATAATTATCGCTGATAATAAAATCTAAGCAATCCTTATAGCACTCAGGGTAATATACGTTGATGTAATCCCCACTTTTCAAACACAATCTCTCAATTCTCATAACAACGTCTTAATAACTTACTTATACTATTCTGAATCAGGATTCTAATTTTATCAACAAAAATAGCAAAAACAAATAAAACAACAATCAGAACTAGAGTCTTGGCAATGAATAAAGTCATAAAATCAGAAGAAAACCATTTAACAATTAAACTCTTATAATAGGGATTAAACACACACTCATGACAATGTACTATATAAACTGCAAAAACAGAACTAGCAATCCAATTTACAATAAAGTTTTTTATTGGAATGCGAGATAACGCCAGTAAAAGAAACAATGCACCAAGAATAACGAAGGGAGAAGAGTATCCATAAAAGAACATTATGAACGAATTGCCGAGACCAACATAAACCGTTAGAAAACCTAACAAGGCTATGACTAAGGCTGTCAGAATCCACCCTATTCCATAAAACGCCGAGGAATAATGCTCAATTGATACTACATATTGTTTCACATATTTGGCAAGCAAATATAGGAAGAAAAATGTCAGAGGCGAATAACCATCATTAAACCATCCATAGATACTTGCATATGACAAACAGCCAAATACAAATTGAATAATAAACATTGAAAGTATAACAAAGCGATAAGTTTCTCTAGTTGCATTTGCAATAAATGAATTCAAAACTGGAGAAAACAGATATAATACAATATAACACTGAATAAACCAATATTGCTTAAAAAACAGTATTGCGAGCCATTCGCCCCAACTATGACGTACCCCTTCCCCTATCCCCCAAAAGCATAGATAAATAACAAAAATAAGAAAAAAAGCCTGAAATAGAAAAACGCCTAGCTTCTTAAACGACGGTTTTATACCATACCAACCAGACAACATAACAAACACGTTAACAGCAACGACAGCCAAACCTTCGATAAAAAATCTAAAAAAGGAGGAAGAAACACTATCACGACATTGTCCAATAGTAGGTACAGATATAGCTGAAAAATCTGCATGCAGCACCATTATCAACAGCATTGAGATGATACGCAAAAGTTCCATATTAGAATCCCTATTATTCTTCACTTGCTCTCCTTTATTCATGCTTAGTTCATTTTTGTTGTACGATTTCAGAAAACAGCCCCGTCCATAGTTTCATTATTTCAGCTGGAAGATATTGTTTTACGTTTTCCTTTGCATGAATGCCCATCTTCTTGCGAAGAGGTTCATTTTCAATTAGTTTACAAATAAATTCTGCCAACTGTTCAAAATCCAAATAATCAACCAAGAAACCATTTTCTCCATCAACAATTAAATCCCTAGCACCGTTGGGACAATCAAATGAAACACATGGAAGCCCACATGACATCGCCTCCAAAAGCACCATAGGAAAACCTTCAAATCGAGAACTCATCACATAGATACTACTATCCAAGTATCTATCCATAATCGCAGAAGTTGGTTTGTTTAAAAATAAAGATTGAGAAACTCCCCTTTCATTTATTCTCTTCTGAAGCATTTCCTCCATCTCTCCAGAACCATAAACATTAAGAATCCAGTCGGGATGACGTTTACTTACAATAGCCCATGCATCAATCAAATACTCATAGCCTTTCTGTTCATTCAACCGTCCCACACAAATAACCTTATGTGACTCACATGAAGAAGACTTCTCTGGATAAAATGGAGTAGGATTAGGAATAACAAAGGTTTTTGTAACCCCTTCCCAACTTTTTGCATCTTCCTGAGTAAGCAAGACCAGAACATCTAAATTTCTGACGTCGTTTTCTTGCTTTTTCCTCCATATTTGTGCTATAACCCCATGCAATCCTCCTTTTTGTTCCATCAGATGGAAATTGCGAGAGAACTGCCGCGCAATATGAGATTCCCCTACCTTTAGACTTCCATCTTGAATCTTCGTCAAAAAATCCAAATCACGTCCTAATGTAGTTATTACAATATCCGAGTGACGTTTCAACAAAACTTGCGTCAATTTCTTACGGTACTGACGCATTAGCTTAAAATACCACCATGCTCTTATAAAGAGAGTATGACCATATTCCAAACTAAAATCGATGCCTAAGTCACATAACACGACCTTACTGGATAAAGGATAGATAGGTTCTCTTCCCATTTGGCTATCGGTAACAATCATGACATCATAGCCATGCTCTGCAAACCAATTAGCTTTATTAGTTATCACACGGTCAGCACCTCCTCTTGTAAGTAAAGCTGTGTAAATATATGTAATCTTCATATTGATTTATTTGCATGCAAATATACAATTTTTCTTCAATTTAAGTGTATTCTTGAGAAGAAATTTGCAAAAAACAAAAAAAAAATGTATTTTTGCCACAAAATTGAATTACAAAAATGAGAATTATCTACATACTCAAATCTTTTGCCCAACTAGCTGGAACAGAAAGAGTCGTAGCAGACAAGATTAATTATCTTGCAAGAAAGGGATATAATATTACATTAATCACTTATGAGCAAGGAAAACATCCGTTAGCCTATGACCTGCATCAAAGTATACAACATATTGATTTAGATACCAGATTCTTCACGCTATATAGCCATTCTTTATTATTACGATATTTCTATTACATTATATTAAAGAAATCTTTCAGGAAGAAACTTTCAGAAATTATACATCAGCAAAAACCTGATTACATTATAACAACAACCTATTCGCTAAAAGTATTAGAAGACATTATCAAAGTTAAAGGCTGTGCAAAAATAATTATGGAGTCACATATTAGCCACGATTCCATAATAAGGCATTATGATTTCAAACTAAATAACATAAATAGATACATATTCCAAATATATGATTATAAAAACCAACAAACCATAAAAAAAATAGACATTTTTATTACATTAACAGAAAAAGATGCATCACAATGGAAAAAGTTAGGTATTGAGGTTAATGTCATTCCTAATCCTGTCACAGATTATCCAGACTCGATAGATACTAACAAGCCCTGTCACCATCGAATAATCTCTGTTGGAAGACTGAACCATCAAAAAGGTTTTGATAAACTAATAAAAGCGTTTTCCCTAATCAGTGATAAGCATCCTAAATGGAAAATCGACATCTTCGGACAAGGAGAACTTGAAAGTGAATTAAATAATCTGATTATCAATAACAATTTACAAGGCAGAATTAAAATACACAATCCCACAAAAAACATATACAAAGAATACCTTCGTAGCGATTTCTACGTATTAAGTTCAAAATTCGAGGGTTTTGGACTAGTTTTAGTTGAAGCCATGTCATGTGGGATTCCTGTTATATCCTTTGATTGCGCTCACGGTCCAAATGAGATCATTACGGATGGATATGACGGTTTTCTTGTCGAGAATGGAAACATCAACATACTAGCCCAAAAAATGGATTGGCTGATTGAACACAGATCAGAGCGTCAAAAGATGGGAGCTCAAGCAAGAATATCGGCAAAAAAATACGATATCCAACAAATCATGAACACTTGGGAGGAACTATTTAAGAATCATCTCAAATAATTCTTTCCATTTCGGCATAATGTATTCTGAAGCATATTTCTGTGATGATTTATAAGCATTAAGTCCCATCGTAATCCTTAAATCCCTATTTTCAATTAGAAAAACCACCTTTTCCACAAAAGCATTAATGTCGTATTGAGGAATTAAATATCCATCTTTACCTTCTGTTATTATATCCCTTGGTCCGTTAGGACAATCAAAAGCCACCACTGGTAGTCCGCAACTCATCGCCTCAGGAATAACCAGGCTAAATGATTCGGATACTGATGTTTGCACAAAAATAGAACTATGGCAATATTTCTCATGAATATAAGGAGTTGGGGTATGAACAATTATATTCAAGGAATCCATCACAGAAGCATATTGCTCACGCTCTTCGCCGTCGCCATAGAAATCCAACACCCAATCAGGATGCGAACTTTGTACCTTTTTCCATATTTCTATTAGATAAGGAATTCCTTTTAGCTTAGCAAAGCGTCCTACAAATATAACACTTTTCTGAACTTGGTCACTTAAACGTCCCGTATTATTCAGATTAACTACATTAGGAATAACGCAAACATTCTTATTATGATTTTTACTTCTCCAATCATTAGCATCTCCTTTTGTCAAGGTAACCAACACATCCGCCTTGCGATAGGCACGAAAGGCCATATACTTAAGGAACAATTTCAATGGATTTTTAGTTGGTTCCGCATATGTCATCATATACATAGAATGAGATTCTATTATTAATTTTGCCTTACCTTTATGGCGTAACAAGGAACGGGCAGGCATCACATCTGTTCCTATTATTATATCAGGATCAATTTCCTTTATTTTTTTACGAACCCTATACTCATAAAGACATTGTAATTTTATCTTTTCAAAAAGACGGCGTAAGCCTTTATAGGCATATTGAATATGTAGGCGAATACCCAAATCGCCATAGCAAACTCCCTTATCCAGTGGAAAAGGTATTATATGATTACCCTGATCCCGAGTTAGTATATAAATGTCATAACCATATTGATTGGCAAGATAATTCATCTTGTCAACCAAAACTCTCTCAACGCCACCAAATCTAGCTAATGTTTGATAAATATATAAAATCCTCATCGTTTCACTTTCTTACCAAGTTATCATCAGAGTCTTCGTAATGATCGGCCTTATGAAAGATACGCGAAATGCCTTTAATTTGCATCTTTGCATGATCCACAAAGCTATACCACATAGATTGGTCACCAATAGTGCCATAACCTGTGATAGCCCTACATCGACGGTCATATACAAAGACAATCTTTCCGTACTTCTTCAGATTGAATGCCATAGATCCATCCTCGCCCCGAATAATATCAACCCGATAAGGTTCTTTGCGTCCATACTCTGCATTATACGCAAAAACTAACCCCCTGACACTTAATTCCGGACGTTTAAAATGCTGAACCCAAAGAAAGAGATCACGGATAAGTTCAAACATCTTTAAACTCAACTTGGAGTGGTTCTTGTCAGGAAAATAGCTCCACGTAGCAGAAACACATGAAACATCTGGTTTAAGAAGACTTTCTAGCATCACCTCATAATAGTGAGGAGGATAAATAGTATCACCATCAACGTCAAAATAGTATTTCCCTTTTGCATGTTGCAAACCGCAACGACGAGCATAGCCACAAGAATGCTTATATTCTATGTAGTATGGAATGCCTGACTTCTCAAAAATCTCGGCCGTTCGATCCTTCGAATCATTGTCTACACCGATTATCTCCACAGGATATTTACATAGAATTTCACTTAATGCCCATAAGCAAGCCTGCAAATGTGTCTCTTCGTTGTAAGCAATAACCACGATAGAGGCTAATGGCTCTGGGCTTTGCAAATAAGCCAAACGCTCACGGGTTTCCTCAATTACCTTCTGAGGTACCTCACTAAAGGGCTTTCCATAAATAGACAAATACTTCTCATACCATGCCATATTCTACAATAATTTAAAGAGATTCAAACAAGTTTATCCAACGCTGCATAACTTCATCTTTAGAAAACAATTGGGCTCTAACTATCGCCTTCTGCCCCATCTTTTTTCTTACATTTTCATTTTCTATTAAAAAGCATATTTTTTCGGCCATTTCAACAATACTATTAGGACTAACTAAAAAACCCGTTTCACCATCAGCGACTATATCGCGAGGTCCACAAGGGCAAGCAAACGAAACTACAGGGAGACCTGCCCCCATTGCTTCCACCAAAACCAAGCCAAAACCTTCATAACGGGAACTCAACACAAAGATACTGCTTTCTGCATACTTCACATAGATATTAACAGTTGGAGAGTGACAAGTTACGACAGAGGACACTTCAAGTTCATCCGCCAACTTCTGATATTTACTTTTATCACCACTACCATATATATCCAGGTTCCAATCAGGATGCTTGGATTTTACCATTTTCCACGCATTAATCAATAAATCAAAACCCTTTTGTCTGGAATAACGGCCAACAGCAATAACACGCTTATTTGTTAAAGAAGATTTTAAAGAGGAATCATAACATGAAAAATTGGGGATAACAACTAAATTATCCAATTCGGTCCAATTATGAAAATCTTCCATCGTTAAGACGACAAAACGATCTAACCGCTTTAACTTTTCAATCAAGTGTCCTGTCCATTTTCTACTGATCCACTCATTTATGAATTTAGGAAGAAAAAATACCTCTATTTTCCGATAATCCGGACGTGCAAAATGTATTTCTGCAATTTTTTTACTTCCATCCTTTATATCATTAATAAAGTTAATCTCGCGCCGACATAATGAAATTGTAATATCAGGACGTATACTCATCAAATAATCACTAAACATGCGTTTAAATTTGCGCTGTTTAATTACATAATGCCATATCTTTCTAAGAAATGACATATTATCCAATTCATCAAAATTTATATCGAAATTCACCCATTTAACGCGGGGATGAATAGTATAATACCAAGGAGAACCTGACTTCTCAGTCAAAATCATATAAAGCTCATAATCTGTATTCTCAGCCAAATAATTAATTTTTTGACTTAGAATTGTCCCCATACCATTAGGAGAAAGAAGGCCACCTACAAAATAGACAATTTTTTTCATGAGTCAGCATCTAAATAACATTCTTCAACTTTCCTGCTATATACACAACAGACTTAAAAAGAGGAGTTGGCACATTTGACAGCCCCCATAGGATAATATTCCCCAAAAAGCGACGTCGGCAAACCAATATATCTGCAAGTGTTAAAGGCATCTTCATAAGTTGTTTAAGTTCTTTTGTAGCAAACCCCGGACAAATAATATTTCGATGCTTAATGGCATAACACACAATGTAGAAACTGGTCATTCCCAGATTAAAATTCAGATAAGAAGCATAATTATTATGACGAGAAATATTCATTTTCTCTTTTAGATAATCAATAACTGAGGCGTTTTTTAATATTTCATCTTTTAATAATATCTTTCGTTCCAAAAAATGTGATAATGAATTGGGGCGACATATATAATAATATGTTATGTTAGGAATAAGAACTGTTCGATTTACTTTTATTACCATCTCATACGTAAAGGCCATATCCTCCCAAAACGAAGTATCTATAAAACGTAATTGTTTCTCACGAAGAACAGAAACTTTCATTAAGCAATTACAAACAGAGATCCTGAAAGAAGAATAGTTTTTAAAAGCGTACATTGCAAACTCTTCGGTATTTGTAAACTGGACATACGGATAAATAGACCGAGATGAATATGTATTACCAATAATATCTATCTTTTCCCATGATCCATAAACTAAATCGGCATCAAAACCATCCACCTCATCCATTAATAGTTGAATAGCATCGGATTTAAGAATATCATCAGAATCTAGATAAAAAAGATACTTTCCTTTTGCCTCTTTCATTATCCTATTTCTCGAAGCGCCTATTCCATAATTTTTTTCATGCCGAATGATACGTATATCTTTACCACGTGGATGTTCCCTTTTTATACGCTCAACAACTTCCATCGAGCCATCCATACCACAATCATCAAGAACTAAGAACTCTATATTTTGAAAAGATTGTGAAAGAGCAGACTCCATTGTTTTATCAATGTAGCCAAATGCTTTATATACGGGAATTCCTATGGTTACTTCATACTGCATATAATTGTTTTCTCAAATAAAGATTTCCATTGCTGGGCTATACGCTCAATCCTATATCTTTGCACATTCTTAACAGCATTCTTCGACATTTTCATTCTCTTATCATCATCTTTCATAAGAATTATCATTTGCTCCGCAAATTTATCTATATTACCATTTTCAACTAAAATGCCATCTTCCAAATGACGAATAATATCCTTCGGCCCACATGGACAATCATAAGATACAACAGGAAGTCCACAAGCCATTGCCTCAATAAGAGCCATTCCAAAACCCTCAAAACGGGAGCTGAATACAAACAAGGAACTATTTAAATATTCACGTTTTATGTTGTCTGTCGGACCATACAAATGACATCGAGTCCTGTCAATATGCAAGCTATCAATCAAACATTCATAAGGAGAACGATCCCCCATACCATATATTACCAATTCCCAATCATTCAGTTGTTTTTCCACCTTAGACCAAGCCTGAAGTAACAAATCAAATCCTTTTTGATATACATATCGTCCGACACCAATAACACGCTTATTATTCAACAAATTTACTTTATCATTTTCAACATCTAAAGGGTCTGGAATAATCTCCACTTTATCGATTTCCGGCCACAATCTCTTATCCTCTTCTGTCAAAACTACAAAACAACTCAGCATCTTTAAATGAGAGACTAAACTTTTCATCCAAAAAGTTGCAAATAAACTCTTAAAAAAATTAGTTTCGCCTGTCTCAAAATTGCGATAATTTAAACGATTTACATGAAGTTCTCCTATTTTACAGCTGCCATCTTGGATACTTGTCAAGAAATTGATTTCACGGCGTAAAAGACTGATTGTCAAATCAGGACGAATACGCATAAGTTCTGTTGTCAATCTCTTTTTGAACAGTCTTTGTTTCTTTAAATATACAAATATCTTTTTAATAAAAGAACATGACCAAAGATCTTCAAAACCAATATCAAGATTAATTACATTAATTCTATTTGACAAAGGATAGAACAAAGGCTTATCCTTACCTTCCGTCAAAATAATAGTGATTTCATAGCCAAAATGCTCTGCAAAATAGTTTGCTTTTAAAGTTAACACACGCTCAATGCCACCTGCCATATATAATGCCGGTGTACAATACACTATTTTAAGACGCTTTTCTTCAGATATCATGATGCAAAAATACGAAAAAAAAAACAAACTTCTATTTTTTTTAAAAAAAAGTTGTATATTTGCCTCAAAAATGAAACAAATGATTAAAGTAAGTGTCATATTACCTATATACAACGTTGCTTCATATTTAGATGAAACATTTCAGTCACTTATCTATCAAACATTAAAAGAGATTGAAATAATCGCAGTAAATGATGGATCAACTGACAGTAGTGAAGAAATTATCAATAAATACAAAAACAAAGATTCCAGAATTATTTCTTTTCGTCAAACTAACTGCGGACAATCGGTAGCAAGGAATATCGCATTACAACATGCATCTGGCAAATACATCTACATGATGGATTCTGATGATGTTTTATCTAATCCAAATGCCTTAGAATGCTTTTATAAGTATGCAGAAAAGCATAATGCCGACTTTATACTATTTGATGGTGACATTTTCTATGAGCAAGGAGCAAATGCTATATCATGGAATTATAAAAGGACATTTTTGTTTGAAGAAGACAAGAAATATGATGGCGAAGCACTCCTTAATCAAATGCTAGACAACAACAAATATAATTGCGTAGTATGGCTTTTAATGATTAATCGTAATTATCTAAATAGAATTGGACTTAGATTTTATCCTGGTCTTATTCATGAAGATGAACTATTCACCACCTTACTAACCTTAAAAAGCAAAAACATATATTGTTTACAACAATCATTAGTAAAACATCGAATTAGAAATACCTCTACAATGGGGAGGGGATATTCAAAAAAAAATATACAATGTTACTTAACTGTAATAGACGAACTATTTAAGTATCAAGATTCTACCACCATCAGAAAATATGCTACATACACTTTAAGTAAGGTATTTTACACAGGGCATTTAATATCTTTTTACGACAAGCCCAAAATTTTCTGGAGAGCGATAAAATCTGGATATGCAAAGTATATTGGAACCAAATCCATGGTTGTTTTTTGGTTTAAAAGACACCACTAGTATTATGCTTCATCAACAACCTTTTTCATCTGAATCTTCCAACTCAAGTTTTCCACTGTTTTTCGAATTTCTTGAGATTGAAACTGATTGTTACAGATAAAATCTAGTACAGCATTTATATCGATTGGTGTTTCGTCTGGCGGAACTTTCAACACATAATGTTTATTATCAAAGTCACTATCTGTTTCAGAATAGATAAATGGAATACCACGAGACGCATATTCACGATTTTTCAACGTTTTAATCACAGATATTCCTGTGCGATGCCTTGCCAAACTTCCTACCGCCAAACAACATTGATTAAAAATTGCATCTAATTCGCTACCAAAGAGTTGACCATGGAAGACCACATGATCCCGAAGCCCATATTGATCAATAAGTGTCTGCAATCCAGGATAATCTCCTAGCCCATACATATCAAAAGGGTCTACCCCTCCCACAATATGGAAAATTATATTTGGCAAAGGATGCTTTCTATAATACTCACCTAAGCCAGCAATTAAACGATCATACCCATGCCAAAGATGCACTTCCGCAACACCTATCAGATGAATTGCACCATCAATAGATGGGTGATATTCATGAAGAGGAATACTATCGAAATCAACACCATTGCTGATACGAATAGTACGTTGACCAAATATACGCTCAGCATCCGAGAATGTAACAATTGCATCCATCTGGCAACATAAAGAATGGCGAAACAATTGATCTATCTTAAGTTCTATACGCTTCAACCAAGAGAACGTTACAAATTCTCGATCATAAGGATAGGTTGGTATCTCGGTCACGGTTTTAACACCCAAGTTCTTTAATCGTTTGAATAGTTTAATTAGCCACGGATTAGCATTTTGGAAACATCTAGCATAAACAAATTCTATCTGCTTCTGTTTACAATAATCATAAATGCAACTGTAATCAACTCGTTGCAACACACCTGCAAAAACACCTCCCCCATAATTTTTGATAACTTCACCATCAACAAACCGGCATTTATGACCATTTGAATCATAATCATAATAACAAAGATGAACTTCATGCCCATTCTCACAAAGCCCTTTTACCTGATAATGAATCTTTTTACTGATACCACTCACTTTAGAGAAGCCATGATATACAAGAAACAGTATTCGCATAAAACATAATTTTACTGCAAATATAGGCTAAAATTTGGAATAATCCAAAAATATTCGTACTTTTGTCAACGTAATCATGTTTTTTATGGTTTTATGAAGAGAAT
>OCVV011169691.1_pt1 | contig 13056 bp, 13 predicted proteins | sample 1539721 | NCBI WGS metagenome assembly OCVV01 (sample SAMN02144230, study PRJEB22623) | gut metagenome | biome: sheep rumen | host: Ovis aries | place: New Zealand
GTTGCTTTTCTGTAAAATTATCACGAAATTTTTGGTCGAATTCTTTGACCATTTCATTCCATTCTCCAAAAGATAGATAATCTTCTATATTAAATTCTCTATCATCAAAATCTAAGAAATTTGCTCCACCTATTCGTTTAATTCTTTTTACGATATATAGACTATTTATCTTTCTTTTAATACTAAGTTTTTTCATACCAATCCCTACCTGCCGTATATTATAACAGAAAATAAAATAGAAGTACATTGGTACTTCTATTTAGCAAATTTATTATATGTATTAGTTGGACTATCATCTAGCATTTCAATCATTTCTTTTTTACTATCTGATTCTGTATTTAATAAATATCTTACATTTGGATTATGTTTTTCTAACATACTGTTTAATTCATCCATATTTGATGAATTAATGCCAAATTCATGTTCTTTTGGATGTGCTTCAAACATTTCCTCAATATTATCAATATTGTGCTCTACAACAGGTTCTTTAACGTCTATTGCATCTGGTCTAAATTTAATAGGTTCTTTTCCTTTTTTAATAAAATCTTTTTTATTACCATCTTCAATCCAATAGATTGCAGACTTTTCTGTTATTTTAACATCATCTGAATAAGCTAGTCCTCTTTCAACATATTGATCAATATAGAAGAATTTTTTTCTTTCATATTGTTCTTCATTAATTAAATTTAAGTTATATTCTAACTCTAATTTTGTAGAGTATATATTAGCTATTTTTTCTCTTAGTATTTGATATTCGTTTTCTCTTTTAGCCTCATTACGAATACTACCTAATTTATCAATATCATATATTAGATTCGCTACTTCATTCATGTCATTTACATAGTGATTAATTCCTCTAATTAGTCCCTTTAAATCAGCATTGAAATATAATTCTTGCATCTTCTTTTTACCAACGATTCGCTCAATTCCACTGGCAAGAACTATCTCTTCATCATATACTCCTCTATCTATATATTTAGAAAAATATTCCTGATTTAATTTTTCGGTATACCCTTCATTTATTCCTCTACCTAAGGATGTTACAGTTGAATGTTCAACATTACTTTGATGAAAACCTGTACATATTACATCTCTATTAGAAGACATATGTATTAGTTCATGCATTACTACATTTTTTATTTTATCTTTATGTTCTGTACTCGATACTCTTATTTCTATTGTATTGTTATTATCACAATAAGAACCTTGTTCTACGGCTTTTCTAAAGTGATCTATTGCCTTATTAAAAAAACTAATTTTACTATTTTTAATTTTTACTGTTTTAATGTTTCTATTGAATAGAGTCTTTTCATTATTAAATTTACTTTCCATAGTATCATTAAATTCTTGAACTATTTCATTATACTCTTCACTAAACTTAAGATAAGTTGTAATATTACATTCTTCTTTTTCTAGAGCAGGAGTTTTGAATAACATAAAACCGACTTTGCTTTTTCTAGAAAGTCGTTGATTTAATTTTACTTCTTCTACATCAAATGCACAGTAATTAAATACACTCATGTTATCCCTCTATTCTAGAAAAAATTTTATCACAAAAAGAAAAGAAGTACAATGTACTTCTTAGTCCCATAAATGATTTGGATATTCGCCAGTTTCTACTAAGTTGTGTAATGCAGTTTTAACTCCTTCTGCATCTTCTTTATAAGTAACTCCATACCATGTAGCAGTTGTTTTAATAACATCTGTAGTTATTTTTCCTGCTTTGATTAAATCAAAAATTACTACTGGAATTAGATATTCACAATCCATTAATTTATCTTTGTGGTCTTCAAAGAATTTTGGGAATCCTTCTTCAATATATGTGAAGATTGATGGATCAAAACATAACATGTTCATTGATACTGTATCATCTTCATCAACATAGAATTCTGGATCTCCTTCTAATGGTTTTGCTAAGATACGTCCATCTTCCATTCTTTCTACTTTTGATTCATCTAGTCTTACTAATTTACCATTTTCATCTACTTTACAAACTCCACGTTTAACGCTTCCGTTTTCAGTAATTGTATTTTTAACTAGATATCCAACTAAACCATATTTATTTGAACCTACTGGAGTGTTCTTTAAGAATTCAGCTCCTTTTTCAAATGCATCTCTTCCATAGAAGTCATCGGCATTAATAATCATAAATGGTTCATGTACTTTATCTTTGCAACATAGAATTGCATGAGCAGTACCTAATGGTTTTGTTCTATCAGCTGGAACGCTACATCCATCAGGTAGATTATTATTTTCTTGGAAACAATATTCTACTTTGATGTGTGGTTCAACTCTAGCTCCAATTGTCTCCTTAAATACATCATAATTTTCTCTTTTAATTAAGAAAACAATTTTTGTGAATCCTGCTTTAATAGCATCATATACAGAGTAATCAATTATAAATTCATCATTTGGTCCAAATGGTGTAATTTGTTTTAATCCTCCGAATCTGCTTCCCATTCCAGCAGCTAATATAACTAAAGTAATATCTTTGTTCATTAATAAATTTCCTCCTTAAAACAATTAGATTTTCGATAGTTTTTTGTGATTCTTCATTAACTTTTTAACCCCATGAGGCATTTTGAAGGCTACGCTTATTAACGTACCAGTAACCTCTACTACTTTTCCTGCACCAAAAGTTTCATGGTACACGAAGTCTCCAACCTTATAGTCAACTTCATCATCACGGAACATTTCTCCGACTTCGACTTTTTGTTCTGATTGCTTTAATTCATCTTTAACATTTGTCTCTAATAAGTCATTATTAATTTCTCCAATAAATCTACTTACTGGATTAACCTGTTCCTTACCAAAGAGTGTTCTATGTCTTGCGTTTACTAGATGCAAATCATCTTTGGCTCTTGTAATAGCTACATATGCAAGTCGTCTTTCTTCTTCTAACTCACTGTTTTCCATTAATGAATTCATATGAGGGAAGATTCCTTCTTCTAGTCCTACTACAAATACATGATTGAATTCAAGACCTTTCACAGAATGAATTGTCATAAGACTGATTCTATTCGGATCGTCCTTGTATTCTTCTACATCACTAATTAAACTGATTTCTAGTAAGAATTCCTCTAAAGAAATTAATCCATCACGTTCTTCAAAAGACTTAGTGATTGATTTAAATTCTTCTAGGTATTCTAATCGTAATTCAGACTCTAATGTCTTCTCACTTTCTAGTTCAGCCTTTACTCCTGATGCATCTAATACCTTATCAATTAATTCTGTTAAAGTCAACTCATCCTTCTGTGCTGTTAAATCTTCGATTAGATGTTTGAACTCTAATTCCTTTCCACTTTGAATTGCTTCATAAATGCTAATCTCCTGAGCATCAGCAATCGCCGTAAGATTATCTATTGTCTTTAATCCAATCCCTCGTTTAGGTGTATTAATGACCCTTAGCAATGATACGTTATCCTTTGGATTATGGATTAAACGCAAGTATGCAATAAGGTCCTTAATCTCTTTTCTAGAATAGAAATAGAAACTACCAATAACTCTATATGGTAAATTTTCTTTTAACATTTCTTCTTCTAGTACACGTGACTGTGCATTAGTTCTATATAGAACAGCAATATCCTGATATTTGACATCTTTATTAACTAATTCTTTTATTTTTCTAATTACGTATTGTGCTTCGTCTCTTTCATTATATGCACGATAGTATTTAATCTTTTCTCCTACTCCACGAGCAGTCCAAAGATTCTTTTCTTTCTTCATTTTATTATTTCTAATTACTTGATTAGCAGCATCAAGAATATTACTTGTAGAACGATAATTTTGTTCTAGTAATATTGTCTTAGCATCTGGATAATCTTTTTCGAAATTTAAAATGTTTTTATAGTTTGCTCCACGAAATGAATAGATACTTTGTGAGTCATCACCAACACATGTAATTAATCTACTCTTAGCACTAATCATTTTAGTTAATTTATATTGTGCTTCATTTGTATCTTGGTACTCATCTATTAATAAGTATTTATATAAGTCTTGATATTTCTCTAAGATATCTGGATGTTTTCTAAATAATTCAATTGGTAAAATTAATAAATCATCAAAATCTACTGAATTATTTTGTTTTAATTTCTTATCATATTTTTCATAAACATCTTTAACTACTTGATCATACTCACTAGCAACAAATTTATCATATGCTTCTGGTGACATAAGTTCATTTTTGCAAGAGCTAATTTTGTTTCTAATAGCTCTTGGGTTATAAATTTTTGGATCAAGATTCATATCTTTAATTATTTTCTTAACTACTGTTAGAGAGTCATCACTATCCATGATTAAGAAGTTAGAAGTATATCCTAATACATCATAGTTTTCTCTTAATAGTTTTAATCCAAAACTGTGGAATGTTGATACTTGTATTTTCTTTGCTACTGAACCAACTAATCCATCAATTCTGTCTTTCATTTCTTTTGCAGCTTTATTCGTAAAGGTAATTGCTAGGATATTATAAGGCGATACTTCTAATTCTTCAATTAGATAAGCAATCTTAGTTGTTAGAGTTTTAGTTTTTCCAGCACCTGCTCCAGCAATTATCAATAATGGTCCTTCATTGTATAAAACGGCTTCTTGTTGTTTGTCATTTAATCCTGTTAAATCCATTTTCATCCTACCACTCTTTCTTCCTCATTATAACCTATTTCTAATATAATGGCAAAATAATTATCTCATACAAACAATAAAAAAAATGCACATAGTGCATTTTTTAATCTTCAAAGTATGAATCAATTAATCCTCTATATTTCAAGAAATCCGCATCAATATATAAGCAATTTCTAAAATCTTCTATTAAAGAATTGTAACTATCAAAAATATAGATAATTTTATTATCTTTTATAAAATAATAAATACTACGTTCATCAGGTTCTTTTGAAATAATATTATTAGATATATAGTTATCTAAAAAAATTGGTTCTCGATGATTATAAGTAAGACAAAAACGAATGTTCTTTTTTAATAGATCCTTATTATCTTTTGTCGTTATATCATAAATAGTTTTAAACGATGCTTCTTCTCCATCTATGGACAATTTATCATAGTCCATATGCTTTATTGAAGAATATAATTTTGAGTCAGGACCATCTATTAAAAAATAATCCACTCTATCTATAATTCTCTTTATAAAACTTAAATATGCTTCTACTATTAAATCTACTATTTCATAGGAATTTTCTTCTACACATTTACTAAAGATTTCAGATAAAAATAATTCACTTTCAAATTTTTCAGATAGCAAGTCAAATCCATACCTTGTTGACTCTTTTGAAAAATATTGTAATTCTTTTATATTATTTTCCATTATTGCCTCCTATTAGTAATTCTTTTTAACTTTATGCTCATCAACTTTTGTTATTTTGTTCACAATAAAATCTTTATTTGATTTTATAACGCTATCTAGATAATGTTTCAAGAAAGATGAATTCGATTGAAACATAGATAATTCATCTAAACTAAACTTTTTATTATTACCTAATTTATTAATATCTGTTTTTGATATATAAATTGGTACTCCAAAAAACACATGAGACTCCATTGGTATTTTATTATTATTTTGCTTTATATGTTTTCTATCAAAGTGATAGTGCCAAAAATAAAAACCTGGGGTTAATTGTTTTAATGCTTTATCATGATCTAATATGTAATCATCATATGGAATTCTATAATTCTTAAAATAATTTTTATATGAATCCTTAAAAGCATGATTTTCACATATTCCTATATAATTATTAAATTTTCTCATTCCACTAGTACGTCCTGTAGTAGGAATTGATCCACAATAAACTATTAGTTCAGATGCATCAGATTGTTTGTAAGTATAAATATTATATGGGTTATAGGCTAGCTTTTTTTGACCATTTCTATCACAACATAAAATATTATTTCTGTTACTTTTTTGAAATGGTGTAGAAATATTATCAATTGTTCTATCTGTATGCATTAATAATACTTGAGATGCTTCTGCCATATTTAATGGATTATTTAAATTTATATATATTGTTGAGTCGCTATGATTAAGAATTGTTTTGTAATACTTTTTCTCATCTTCTTTGTTTTTTTCAGAATCTTCTGATAACCATTTTATTATATCGAATGATAATGGAAACCAATCACTTTTGTCATCTGCATCATCTAGATTATAAGTACCTAAAAACTGTGATGTAAAATTTATTGATGGAATAGTTTTTAATTTATAATTGTTACTTAATCCACTATACACTTTTGTATCATTATTTAAAGTGATTTTCATAATATCCCCCTATAAACAAAAAAGTGTAAGACTATTGTCTTACACCATATAATTCTTGTAACTCTCTATATTTAGCAAGTTCTCTTTCTTCACGTTGCTTTTGTAGAGCAGCTTGTTTTTCTTTTTCTCTTTTTTCTTTTAAAATATTAAGGAGTAATTTATAGTCATCAATTGTTAATAAGTTTTGTAATTCTTTCATTTTTGTATTCTTTGGTTGTTCTACCTTTGGTGCAGTTGGAGCTTTAACAACATAATTCATTGGTAACTCTACTACATTCTTTGGTAATCTCTTAGTTTTCTTTTTCATATATTTAGATTCGAATTTATTATCCTTAGTTTGGAAGATTCGAATTGCTTTATAGAAACATAAGAATAACATCCAAAGTATAAATACCATACTTGTTAATTCAATAATTGCTTGCGCACTCTTATTTGCATAAACTGATGTTTGACTAAATACATCTAGTTTATTTTCATTGATTATGGTTAATAAAGCTACAAGGAGGTAACTTATAATAGAATAAACAACAATATTGATACTTTTGATCACTTTTGGTGTTTTAAAGTTGAATACACTTACCCATAATATAATATTCGCTACTACGATAGATACAAAATAAATAGCTAAGTTTGGAAAGTAAATTAACATAAATACGTTATTCATCATGTATTCTACCATATGATTTAAGGAATCCCTATAAATTACGAATGCAGCTACAATTAAGAATGCGTATAAAGCTACAAATAACTTTCTACTACTCTTTGCATTCATACGATTTGTTGTAAATAAGATAATTCCTAATACTAAGATTGCCACAATTGCGACTATAAATAAACTTGAAGATTTTGACACTTCTAGTAAGATTTTTAATTTATCTAATAATGATAATGTTGCCATAAATCTTCACCCCCTAAATTGTTATTCTTTTTATTCGACACTTGCAAGTTCTGCAATGTAAATAGTTTGTGTTTTTGAATCATTATTGGTACATGTTACTAATGTTAATGTTGTTTTTGAATAATCACGATAGATAGCAATTGTACCAGTTTTTTCTTGTTTGTATATTTTTTTGATATTGTAGATATATTTTTTTCCATTATATTCTACTTCTACTGAATCATTCTTCTCTAACTTATATAAGTCATTAAAGAATGCTTTCCAACCTGTTCCAGAGTGAGCAGCGATAATGAAGTTACCTCTTTCTACATCTGGATAAGCTGAACCTTTTACAATGTAGATATTTTTTTCTACATCGTTTTGACTAGATTCTTTTGCGAAGAATCCTTTTCTAAACCCTATCTTTGGTATTGATAGATAACCAACATATCTTTCTTGCTCATAGTTGGTTGTTTCAGTTTGCTCATTAGACCCTTTTTCTTCTTCTTCTTTTTTTTCTTCTGGCACTACGATTTTAGCTTCTCCATTATCATCTTCTGTATAAATAGCATCTGCCATATTATCGTAGGCATATATTTTCATACTTTGTACGTAATTATATGAAAGAAAGAATCCTCCAATTAGGATTATCAAAGCACCAATAGCTGCTGTTCCAGTGGGAGAGATTCTTTTCTTACTTTTATTATTGTTCTTTTCTACCATTCTTTACTACGAATCCAATTCCAGATCCAATGATAGCTAAACCTAATACTGTGAATAATAAACTACTTGTTGCAGTATTTGGTACTTCAACTTCTTTGTAGTTTGCATATTCGATTTGATATGAAATATGATCATCATCTAATTTGATAGTCATAACTTCATCACTCTTCTTGTATCCATTTGGAGCAGATACTTCACTTAATGTATAAGTTCCATATGGTAAACCAGTGATAACATGTGAGCTTAAATCAGAAGTCCATTTTTCTACTTCTTTACCAGTAGAATCTTTTAATACTAATTCAGCTCCTGCTAATGCATTTCCTGTTTCAGAATCAATCTTTAAAATATTGATTACTGTTTCTTCAGCAGGTGTATTGTAGAACTTAACTGTAACATCATCTGAGCTACCAGTAACTGTAAATTCTACTTTTTCGTCACTCTTAACATATCCTGTTGGAGCTTCTTTTTCGATTACATAGTATTTACCAGCACTTAAGTTACGAACTACATGTGCATTATTTGTAGATGTCCAACTAGTGATTTCATCACCTTCAGAATCTACGATTGCTAATACAGCACCTGGTAAAGTGTTATTTGTATTAACATCATATTTAATAACTGAAACTTTTGAAGTAGTTAATCCAACATTGATTGAAGCTTCAACTTCTTCTTCAGTTGGTTCAATTACTCCAGGAGTAACTGCTTGCATATCTCCATCTGCTGGATTGTATTGATATGCTTTGTATACTACTCCTTTAACTTTTACAGTAACTTTAATATTTAATTGTGTTGAAGTAACTTCATTAGCTGGAACTTTAATAATGAATCCTTCAGTTGAATTTAATGTAGTACTTTCAGTACCACTTGTAGCACCAACTACTTTAGTATTAGCAGTAGCTCCTTCTAGAGATACTGTATATTGATCTTCAGTAGTGTTTACATTGATTGTATCAGAAACATAACTGTTTCCATCATTTTTTAATTGATCATTTTCAGTAGAAACTGTTAATGATGTTTTCTTGTATCCATTTGCTTTAGCAGCTTTACCAATTTCAACTAATGATTTAATATGACTTCTTAAACCATAAACATCAGCACCTTCAACTTTGAATTGTTCTCCTAAAGTTTGAGATCCTGTAGTTTCATCTAAATACCACCAAATTGCTGTTTGAGTGATATAGTAGTCTTTCTTATAATCACCAGTAAAACTCTTTGTTGGATAACCATTCATTACGATTGCTGCAATACCTGCATCTCTTTCTCCAGCTAGAGTTGCAGTTGTATGCATTGTTGTTTTCTTTGCCATTTCTAGACAGTATAAGTATCCACCAGTTGATGTTGTTTTAGTGGCAAAAGTAACTCCACCTACGTATGCAGGAAGGTCTTCTGCGTCACCAACTTGAATTGTTTGTGTTACAGCATCTGTATTATTTGTTACTGCGAAGAATGCAAGTGCTGCAACTAGAAATACTGTTAAATATTTCTTTGTCTTTTCAATTATCTTGTTCATCCTAATTCCCCCTAAACATTAATATGGCCCTATTATAACACAAAAGTTTGATTTTAGCAAGTTTTTCCGTTATTTCGAGCCGCTTTTTTAAACAGTACGGTTTCTATTTTACTATCTTAAAGATAATTTTTCAACCTCATTACCATCAATATCGTAAATAATAAATTTATTTTCATCATAATAAAGGTATGTTGGTGGATTACCCTCCTTTGGTAACGAAATAGAGCCTGGATTAATATAGATATTCGTCTCTATTTTCTTAATAAATGGAATATGATAATGTCCATAAATAAGAATTGAATTAATATGATCCCAATTACTCTCACTATAGATATGACCATGAGTAATATATAGGTCTTCATTAATAGTAGAAATGACACCTAAAGTATCAATAATAGGAAAATCACAAACTAGCTTATCTACTTCACTATCACAATTTCCTTTTACACAAATAATCTTATCTTTAAAAGAATTAAGGAATTCTTTAACATAGTCTATATCATAACCACCTATCATTTTATTTCTAGGTCCAATATAAAATAAATCACCAAGAACAACTAGCTTATCGCACTTTAATTCATCAAATCTTTCCTTAATTTTTGGAAGATTAGTTTTAATACCATGTATATCTGATATAAATAATAATTTCATATAATCACCTCTTCAAAAGTATAACATAATTTTTTAGTCTTCATATAATACTTTGAAAAGGAGGATTTATGAAAAAATATATAGCTTATTATATTTTTTGTTTAATAATACTACTATGTGCCTGTAGTGTATTATTTGATTTTAATAAAGGTAAAGATGCTAAAAAATTAGAGCATGTTAAAGTTAGCGAGGTTGCTCATACTATCTTCTATGCTCCAATGTATGTTGCTATTGAAGAAGGATATTTTAAAGAAGAAGGATTAGATATTGAATTAATTTTATCCAATGGTGTGGATAAAATTATTTAGTTTATAATACTCTTCTTCACTAATAATTGCTTCATGTGTATTAGGTACTATTATCCATAAACTTTTATCTAATAGAATTCGTTTCTTTGATTTGTAATTTAGTTTACTTTGAGTATTTTGTGTCATATTACCTGTATACATATAATTATGGAGTATTTGATAAACAGAAGTTACGCCCCATTTATGTGTATTAATATTATTCTTATAATCACTAGGAGTTTGAATATTATTTTTATTTAAATAATTAACTATATCTTTATAACTTAATCCATCAAGTGCAAGATCATATATTTTACGTACTACTCTACTACTATTAGAATCAATTATTAGTTTATGTTTATCATTCGGATCTTTGTGATATCCATAACATGCACTATTCCCTATAAAATACCCTTTCTTCTTTAATTCATTTAAAATACTTTTTATTTTTTTAGAAGTATCTTTACTTTGCATATCATTAAATAATGCTTTAAATGGTGCTATATCATTATTAGTAGAATTAATACTAGTATCTATATTATCAAGTATTGATACATATCTAACTTTTTTCATAGGAAAATACTCTTCAATGTAATATCCACATTTAATGTAGTCCCTACCTAATCTAGATAAATCTTTTGTAATAATCATATTAATTTTATTACTCTCAATATCACTAATTAGTTCCTTAAAAGCGGGCCTATCAAAATTAGTACCACTAAAACCATCATCTACATATTCTTTAAATATATTTAGACCATTCTCAATTACGTACCTATTAATTAAGCTCCTCTGATTAGTAATACTCTCACTTTCAATATTCTTATTAATATCTTCTTTAGATAATCGAATATAAATACCTACTTTATAAATAAAATCACCCCTCATTAAAGAGTATGTGATTACATAAAAAAAGAGTTCAAAAAGAACTCATTTTTGTTTTACCATGTACCGTACCAAGTGGCTACAGCTGGCGATATATCATCATAGTAACTATATATCTCACTTGTTAAATTAATTCCACTAGAATTTACCGAATAATGTTGAGCTTGGGAATTAGTTACTGTAGTTGTTGCATGTGAATAATCTCCATATGCTTCTAATCCATATAATGTTAGATTGGTATTCTTAGTAACATCATATAATATATTTATTTTTAAGGAATATAGTGAACCAGTCATTAATTGACAAGTAGCCCCAGCACCTGTAGATCCAGTCTTATGAGTATGTGTATAAGATACATAACAATTTGTAGAACTTGTACAATATCTCTGACTAAAGTATGGGCCGTCACCAAAAGTAACGTTGGGATTTTTTCCAATACCAATAATATCAAAACTTCTAACACTAGGCATATTTTTCCATGTTAGTGTATTATCATAGCGATAATATTGACCATTTTGATAAATCGATGTGACCATTTTTTTATAAGTTGTTTCTACCATTCCGTCGCCTCGAGTAGATATTCCTCCTACAGCACTATTATATTCTTCCTCAGTTACTTCAAATGACTGAGTTCTTGGTATATCTATTCCACCTATGGGAATAGTATTTAATCTTGTTTCGGTTCTAATATATTTTGTTGTTTGAGCAAGTAATTCTAGATTAGTATTTACTGGATATTCTTTTGCACAAACTAAAGTTGGGATTATTAAAATTGACCCTAAAATAGTAAGTAGTATTTTTTTACTCATTTTTTTAATATACTAGCTTATTATTAGAAAATCTTTTTACCTTCTTAATTGGTATGTTATATTCTATTTTCTCGTTATCAGTCGATAGAATTTTTATTATTAATTTCATTTTTGAATATTCAATCTCTTTTAATGAATAATCATTTAATACTTTGCTTTCATTCATAGTTATACTAAATGAATTTATTGCATTACTTATTTTCTCGGAATTATAAGATCTTTTTACATTATATAAAACTACATTATTAACCTCTATTAAGTAATAGATGTCTTTAACATTTGGTTCTTTGCTAGTTAATCTATCACTTTTATTATATCTAAAATCGCTTATCATTATAGAATTTTCTTTCTGATTCTTAACTAACAATCCATCAAATGTTATCTCATCACTTGCACTCTTTAAGCCATAAACTTGTACTTTATTGTAATTAGTTAACATGTATAGACATGAGAAACCTATAGTAATAAATATAATTATTCCAATTAAGATTCCAATAATTCTAGTGTACCTCCTTCTAAATATTTTTTTATAAAATCCGATACCGGATAAAGTATAATTGTTTACCTCTTCGTTGGTGATAGTGGTCTTAATATCTTGACCTAATAGTATCTCTGCAATACTTACTCCAAGTGCATCACTTAGAGATTGTAAAACTGATACATCTGGTCCATTAATACCTCTTTCCCATTTACTTATCGCTTTATCACTTAGTCCTAACATCTCCCCTAATTGAGCTTGAGTTAGTTTCTTTTTTCTTCGTGCTTGAGCAATAAATTTACCAACTTTCTTATTATTCATACTATCACCTTCAACTTCATTCGTATCGTAGCATGCGTTATTTTTCGTGGCAATATGACTTCGTTGGTAAGTTTTCATGGTCTCATACACCTCCTTTATAGACCTATGATTACTCATCATAATTATGATATGTTAAAGTACCTTTTATCCTAGGAATACTTCCATTTAGACATCCATTATAGATTTCTACTCCATAGACCACTCCTTCAGAGTCTATAACTTTATCTTTAGAAGATACCCCTTTAATAAC
>OCVV011221279.1_pt1 | contig 13054 bp, 13 predicted proteins | sample 1539721 | NCBI WGS metagenome assembly OCVV01 (sample SAMN02144230, study PRJEB22623) | gut metagenome | biome: sheep rumen | host: Ovis aries | place: New Zealand
GAGCTTACAAACGTCCGCACAAAGAAGAGATTCAAGGTCGGTCGTCTTGTCCGCATGAACTCTGCTGCAATGGAAGATATTTCAGTCGGCGAACCTGGAGACATTTGTGCTCTCTTCGGTGTTGACTGTGCTTCAGGCGATACATTCTGTGGCGAGGGAATCAATGTTGCAATGACATCTATGTTCGTTCCAACACCGGTTATCTCACAGGCTGTCCGACCAAAAGACAAATCAATGGCAGCTAACTTTGCTAAGGCTCTCAACCGCTTTACAAAAGAAGACCCGACATTCCAGACAGAGCTTGATCCAGAGTCTAACGAGACAATCATCAAGGGTATGGGTGAGCTTCACCTTGCCGTTTATGTCGAGCGAATGAAGCGTGAATACAAATGTGAAGTTGAAGTTACTCCACCAAAAGTAGCTTACCGCGAGTCTATCACAGCACAGGCTTCTTTCAACTACACACACAAAAAGCAGACTGGTGGTTCTGGTCAGTACGGTCGTGTTGCCGGATTCATGGAGCCATTGGCTGACAAAGACTACGAGTTCGTAGACGCAATCAAGGGTGGTGCTATTCCTAACGAATACATCCCGTCTTGTGATAAAGGTTTCAAACGAGCAATGGAAAAGGGTTCACTTATTGGTGCTCCTATTGTTGGTGTTAAATGTACAATCAATGATGGTCAGTATCACCCAGTTGACTCTTCAGATATCGCATTCCAGACAGCTGCTATCGGTGCATTCCGTGAAGCTTATGAGAAGGCAAAACCAGTTATCCTCGAACCAATCATGAAGGTTTCTATCGAAGGACCTACAGAATTCCAGGGTAATATGTTTGGTCTTATAAACCAGCGCCGTGGTGTAATCCTTGAGTCTACAGATGAAAACAACATGTCTGTAGTTAACGCAGAGGTTCCACTTTCAGAAATGTTCGGATTCTCTACAATTCTGCGTTCTTCAACACAGGGTAAAGCAGAATTCACAATGGAATTCCTGAAATACGGACGAGTTCCAAACAATGTTGCTGACGAACTCATCAAAAAGTATCAGGAAGAGCGAAAAGCAGCACAAAAATAAGGAGTAAACAATGGTAAAACAGGACCTTTACGATAAAAGCACAATCCGTCTTTTTGACGCTGCTACAGAAGGTGGCTTGAAGGCTGGAGAACTCGGTCTCGTAACTTCTAAAAAAGGTTTGGGAAAGACTTCTGTTCTCGTTCAGTTCGGTATGGACACTCTTTTGCAGGACAAACAGCTCATCCATGTAACATTTGACCTTCACTCTTCAAATGTTATTTCATGGTATGACGGAATCTTCACTGAACTTGCAAAAAAGAAGAATGTCGGAAATGCTCAGGAACTCAAGGAATCTATCGTTTCAAAACGAACAATCCTTAACTTCTCTCTCGACAACTTCTCTCTTACAAAAGTCGTTAACACACTCAACGCTCTCAAAGCAGGCGGAATCGCTGTTGCTGGCGTTGTTCTTGACGGAATCGACTTTGCAAAAGTTTCAGAGGATGACATCAAGGCTGTTGCAGACTATGCAAAGAAAGAGAATGTAACAGTTTGGGGAGCTTCTACAGCTGACGGCGACAAACTCTCTGACTCTGTTCCGGCAAACCTCGAAGGCTACTTCTCAGCAGTTCTTCACTTGAATCAGAAGGCAGACGCAGTTAGCGTTGATATTCTCAAGATTCGAGACAAAAAGAATGTTGAGGCTGGTCTCAAGCTCGACACAAAAACACTTTTGATTACAAAAGCGTAAACAATAAACCACAGATTACACAGATGTCACAGATTAAATATATCTTATATGAAAATCTGTCTTAAAAACTGAGAGTTTTTCGTATACCAAGATTTCTAATCCGTGTAATCTGTGACATCTGTGGTTATTTTTTTTCATTAATGACATTTGCCCGCCTCGTGCGGGATTTTTTTTGTCTCTTTTCTATGATTGTAGCAAGTTTTGAATTATGGTAGAATCTTTCTATTATATCAGCGCGACTTTTTGTCCTACGGGCGTTCTGGCTTGTCCAGCCTTCGCTAACGCTCATTGCCGCCCTTCGTGCGGCAACTAAAGGGCTTACATGCCTGCGCGTTCATTTATCGAGGAATAAAAATGAAATTAACTTGCGGTATCGTCGGACTTCCGAATGTCGGAAAGTCTACTATTTTTTCTGCATTGACAAAATCTCCGGCCCCTGCTGAGAATTATCCCTTCTGTACGATTGACCCGAATGTGGGTGTAGTTGAGCTGCCGGATGAGCGGCTTGATTTTATGGCAAGCGTTTTCCAGCCAAAAAAGAAAATCGCCGCAACAGTTGACTTCGTTGACATCGCAGGTTTGATTAAAGGAGCTTCAAAGGGTGAAGGCCTTGGAAACCAGTTTCTTGCAAACATCCGAGAGACCAGCGTTATTGCCCATGTAGTCCGCTGCTTTGACAATCCTGACATTCAGCATGTCCGTGAGGATGCAAAAACAGATGCTTCAATCGACCCGGAAAGCGATATCCTTACAATCAACTATGAGCTCTGTCAGGCTGACATCGACACAATCACCAAGCGGGAAGACAAAGTTACCCGCCAGATTCGGGCAATGGGAAAAGCCGAGGAAAAGAAATTCGCAGGCTACAGAAGCGCCGTTGACAAAATTCTGCCCCTTCTTCAGGACGGAAAATGCGCCCGACAGGCTGATTTGACCGAAGAAGAAATGGAAGGAATCTACGACCTTCACCTTCTTACAATCAAGCCTCAGCTTTTTGTCTGCAACATCGACGAAGACACGATTGCAGAGGGCACGAACAAATATGTCGAGCAGGTCAAAAAGATTGCAGCCGAGGAAAAGAGCGAAGTCATCGTAATCTGCGGCAAATTTGAAGCCGATTTGGCTGACATCACAGATGAAAATGACCGCAAGGATTTCATGGAAAGCGTCGGTCTCAAAGAAAGCGGTCTTACCGTTCTTGCCCGCGCGGCCTATCATCTCATGGGCTTACGCACATTCTTCACGGGAGGTCCTGACGAGTGCCGTGCATGGACAATCCGTAACGGAGACACGGCTCCAAAAGCGGCCGGCGTAATCCACACTGACTTCGAGAAAGGCTTTATCAAGGCAGAGGTTTATTCAGTCGAAGATTTACGCCAGTACGGAAGCGAAGCCGAAATCAAGGCTCACGGAAAGTACCGGCAGGAAGGAAAAGAATATGTCGTCCAGGACGGCGACTGTATCTTCTTTAAATTTAACGTGTAAAACATTTGCTCCGCATTCGTGCGGAGTTTTTTTTCGTGCAGGCAAAATCAGATAAATTTTTCCATCCAAATCATGCTGTAAAAGCGGCCAAATTTTCTTGCGCATTTTGTGAAAGTGCCGACTTTTTTAAATCCAAGCCGAGCATGAAAATTCTCGCTGTCGAAATTCAAGTATTCATCAGCTTCCTGAACGGGAACGGCAATACAGGCATAAAGATTACTTATTCCGCTTTTTTTTAGCTCTTTTTCCAGGACCTCATAAAGCTTTCGCCCGACACCCTGCCTGCGAGCCTTTTTTTCAACATAAATCGACAGCTCCACCGACCATTGGTAAGCCGCCCTCTCCTTGAATGTAGTCGCATAAGCGTAGCCTAGGATTTTTCCATTCTCGACGGCACAGAGATAGGGATATTTTTTTAGAGTATTCTCGATTCGCTCTCTAAATTCTTCAGTAGTGGGAACATCGTATTCAAAAGTTATCGCCGTATCTATTACATAAGGAGCATATATTGAAAGTAGCTCTTCTGCATCCGAAATTTTTGCTGATCTGATTTCCATTTTGCCAAGCACTCACAGTCTTTTTTACACCAGCATAGTCAGCTTTGCAGGAAGAACTTCAAACTTAACACGGTCAACATTTCCAACAAACTCGCCGTCAGTATGAAGTATACTGTTTTCGCTGGAGCTGAGTTCCAGAGTCTTGCAATTTCTCAGATAAAAGCCCTTTGACTTTGAGTGAAGTCCGAGACACAAGAGGGGAAACTTGAAGAATGTCAGGATTTTCGGTACACCAGCCGCCACACAAACAGAAAGCTCACCGTCATCCCCGCGGGCCTTCGGACACATGGGAACGCCGCCACCTTCTGCCTTAAAATTCATGGCCGCAAGGAAAATGAGCTTGTTGAATTTTATCGCTTCTTCGCCATCGAAGGAAAGACTTGCTTCGTAAGTTTTCATCGTAAAAAGAGTCTGTATCGTGAGGAAGGCATAGCTGAGCTTGCCCAAATGTACCCAGTTGAGGATTTTCTTGATTTTAGCCTCGTTTATGCCGGTTCCAACGATAGCGTCCAGACCAAAGCCGGAACTGATTCCAAAAATGCGGGAATCTCCGGTAGAAAGCACGGTGCTCTTTCCCAAATCTATTTTTTTGTCGCCCTTTGAATTCAGCAGAATGTCCACAGCTTTTTTGGGGTTGTGACGGGGAAGTTTCAGCCCCCTGGTAAAATCATTTCCGCTACCAGTAGGAATAAGGCCAAGCTTGACGCGGGAAAAATCCGTGATTCCGTTGAGAACTTCGTTTATCGTACCGTCGCCGCCAACAACAACAATCCGAATGTCTTCTTCAGGAAGCTCTGAGATTTCCCTTGCAATTCTAGAGGCATCCCCCACAGCTTGAGGAACCCTCACCTTGAATTCAACTTTTTTTTCGTTGAGGAGAGCACGAATTTTATTCCATTTGAGAAAAGCCTTTCCGCTACCGCCGTGAATATTTACGATAAAATGATACATGGGGATATTTTAGCACGATTTACTATATTTTTGCCATAATTCTGACACATTTAATTCTTAATATGAATTTACAAAATCGAAAATCACGGAGGCCGAAAAGAAAAATAACATGAATGCTGTGCTAGAAAATACAGAAATTCTCGTGAACATTAAAATGGGAAAAGCAAAACTTTCGCTGCAGCAAATATGTGAAATAGAGCCAGGATATGTCATCACTTTGGATAAATTTGCAGGAGAACCTCTTGATTTATATGTAAACAATAACCACATAGCAAAGTGTGAAGCCGTAGCAATTGATGAGAACTTTGGAGTACGCATAACCGAAATCGTAAACGCTTCATAAAACATTCGTGAAGAAGGAGAAAATAAATATGAGTGAAATACTTTCAGAAAAAGAAATTGATGAACTTTTAAAAACCATATCAACTACTGCTAATGATGCTGACACCTTCAAGCCTGTTTTCGATACAAGAAAAATACAAATATACAATTTTGTCAGTCCGCCTACATTTTCCATAATGGAAAAGAATATTACAACAAGAGCATTAAGTGAAATTGGTCAAAGACTTGCAAGAAAATGGTCAGCCGATTATAAGCTTTCTCTCTTTTGCTCGGTTGCAGGACCTTATGAATGTAGCAGACATACTTTTTTAACAGATTTCATTCATAATGAAAATAACGCTCATTTTCTTATAAGTGAAAACAAAGGACCAAATAAAGCATTATTGATTTCAGATTCAGATAATGACCTTATTGCTACAGAAAGCAGGGCTAGTCAGCTTTCAAGCTTTTTTGATATAAGCACGGATTTTTTCAAAGAGCTTTCACAGAAAATCATTCGAGACGATAATAATCAAAATTTTTGTCGTCAAAATGAAGCTTCAACAGAAACAGATTTAACAATAACGACCTCACTATATCAGACATTTCTCAACACTCATTCTTTTTCTTTCTACCCCTGCAACACATTGAATCAAACCGTGACTTGTAACTATGCTAACCCAGGTGCCAGATATGAAGGAAAAAAAGATATGTGCCTTGAAGTTACCATGCAGTTTGAAGTTGATGAAAACAAAGAAACGGATAAACAATTAAAGAGGCTTACAGTTTTGCTGTCATACGAACTTGTACAATTAATCTGCAAAAATAAAGACGAACATAAAGCAGTTTCAGAAACAGAAAAAACTTATCAACTTCCATCATTTGCAAATAAAGTCATGTTAGATGTCACGGTTTCCTTCGGTCAGGTCGTAAAGCCTCTAAAAGAATTACAAAAAGTAGGAGAAGGAACAATCATAGAACTTACCAGAAAGCTAAAAGATCCAGTCATTGTCTATGCTGGTGGTGAACCGATTGCAAAAGGCGAGACCCTTGTCCTTGATGAGTCCTTTGCAGTCCGCATCACTGAGTTGGTAAAATAAAATTTTTGCAATTGCCATAATTCTGCCACATTTGCAAATTATTCTATTCATATCACGAAGAAAAGGAGATTCTTATGAAACGAAATGCCATCTGTTTATTACTGCTTGTATTGGTTGCCAGTCTTTTTGCAGAGAATGTTGTTACTTACAAAAGGAGCTGGGATTCAAGAAACACTTTGCTTTACGAAGAAGGAAATATGCTGTGGGATATTTATGTAAATAAAATTTCACTTACAAATGGGACAATTTACAATATCCAATTCTGTATCGAATCACGCGAAAAAACAGAAAGCACATCAACATTTGAAGGATGGTTCATTCAAAATGAATACAACCTCTACTTTGACAGCTATAAGAAGACAATGGATTTTATGAACGCTCTAACCCAAGAATATCTGAAAGATAAATCTATTCTCAAGACAGACCGCTTTATGGATTTTACAGAAAATAGAATGAATTATAAGTTCACGAACAATTCATTCTATGACTACGAAGTGAAAAGAAAAAAATATCTAATCAAATTGATTTCCAATGAATCATACTCAGCTTCTATATATGTTTACAAGAATTTATATGGGGCATGCGAAGACACTGAATATTCTTTTCTCTACAGTGACGATGAAAGCAATACTGACTACTGGATTGATGACTTTGAGGCAGGTGACTTCTTCCTCCAGTTTGCAAATTTCTACGAAAATGAGTCTGATTCTGATGAAGAAAAAAATTGTTCCCTGCATGATTATTTTGCGACACTTCCCGGAAAAAGAGTTGAGGCAGCAGGAACAAGTTCAACTTTTACCGTTAGCGATTATTCTCTTGAAACCTTGTTTCTAGCATTTAAGCATGATTTGATATATACGGCATTCTCAGTCTTCTGTGAAGTGCTTAGAGCAGAAGATGAAAACGAGTGAAATACTATTCGGAAGCAAAACAGAAGTGCTACCCCAATTTTTTTATGAGAGGACAAGTATGAAAACTGCAATTGGATTTTTGATTTTTTTATTGATATTTCTTTCACTGGCCGCTTGTAATAAACAAGAAGATCTTGCTTCAAAAATAAAACGACTGGAATACGAAGCACAAAAAGGCAAAAGCGACAGTCAATACGAACTTGGAAGACTTTATCTACATGGTAAATCTATTGAAAAAGATTTAGAAAAAGCAGCTTTTTGGTTCAGCAAAGCCTGTGCTCAAGATAATGTGAATGCATTAGGGGACTTTGGCATGATGTATTTCCATGGTGATTATGTTGAACAAAGTTACGAAAAAGCCAATGAATTGTGGAAAAAGGGAGCAGCGCTGGGGAACGACTTCTGCCTTTATAATTTAGGACTCAATTATGAAGAAGGCGCAGGATGTGAAAAAAATCTTGAGAAAGCCTATGAATACTTCCAAAAAGCAGCTGCTTTGGGAAACACATCTGCTATGTACGAGGCAAGTGGAATAAAACTAAAACTTGCAATGCAGCGCGATGATTTTGTTGAATATCTTTATAGCCAGGAGTGTAAAGACGATTTAAAAAACAACCAAAAAATCTTGATAAAGTTTTTAGATTATAAAGGCCTGATAGAATCTGAAAACCCGGAATTACAAAATTATGCGGCAAATATTTACGAATCCGAATCAGAAGATGAAAAAGCACTTTATCTGTATGAAGTCAGTGCCATGGCAGGCAATGAAATAGGTTTGCTAAATGCAGCCCAAATGTTAAGGGACGGAATAGGATGCAAAAAGGATCCCGCCCTGGCCTTAAAAATTTTTAAATTCCTTGCAGATGAGGATAACCATTACGGACTTTATGAAACAGGATGCCAATATTTAAATGGCGAAGGCGTTACTAAAAATTTAGAAAAAGCCATCTTCTACCTGGGAAAAGCAGCAGAAAAGAATTGCCAAATGGCAAATGCGACTTTGGGAGAATTTTACTTGCAACACAATTTCCTTTATGAAAATTCGGACTTAGCAAAACAATACCTGCTTAAAGCTATAGAACTGGGCAGTTCAAACGCATTAAATCTTTACAATCAATACTTCAAACAAAAGTATGAAGGTGCCTTCAAAGAACAGGAAGACGGTATTCCAATTCAAGAACACACAAAACAACTTGCGGTCGAATTAGCAGCTTATATCAGACTACAATAGGGACTTGAAAAAAATATTTACTGACAAATACCTACATCCCTGTTAGAATAAAATTATTCGGAAGGAAAACATGAAGACTCGGACTAAATCACTTTTGATTTTCATAGCAATAGATATAATCATGTTCTTTCTCGGAGATATGATCTCACCAATATCAAACTACATCAAACAAAAAAAAGAAGCGTCTCGAGAAAGGAAAATTGTTGAAAAGGCATACGAATCAAAACAAAGTGAAGCAAAAAAGGAAGACTTAAACTGCACTTTCTTGACAGACGAGGATTTTTACAAGCAGCTAATAGCCTTGGATTTTGGAGAGGAACATTCATCCGATTTGTATAAATATATAATCAAGCACGCAAGAAAGGCAAATTTCATATCACCAGAGATTAAGAAATGCATGATTAGCGAAAATTATGCATTTGCCCTTCCAAATGATATTAGCAAAAAATGGCTAGGGAAAATCTACTATAACGACAATGGAGATATCAAATCATTTCCACCAAATGTTTTTAGTAAGGGAGAATTTTTTGAAAATGACTATTCAAAGCATGTCTACTATTACTGCACGAGAGAAGAGTTTATCGACTATCTTATAATGTCTGGTCTTCCGCCAAAAATTGCAATTGACTTCGAAAAAAAATTACAGTCCCCTGATTTCAAAAAAGACAATCCTTCCTACGGAATAGAAGATCAAACCCTGCCCGAATCAACAAGACGAATAATGAATAGCATGGATTTTGCATATTCAATTCCTGTAATTAATGGAGCATGGACTGGCATTTTGAATATAAATAGAAAAAATGGAATTTTTACAATTGCTAATGTACATTTTCCTTCTTACTCAGATTATTTTCGCTATGAAGCAAATATTCCCATTAATGTTAATGGCATCGTCTATAACTATAACTTCTATGATATGAATTGGGAAATTTTTTCTCAATCTTTTTTTAACGCGTACCCCATCACACATGTAATATATGGGATGAAGAATATGTATGTAGAGGAAAAACTCACAGAAAATACAAACCTGAATTCCGAAGTGAAAAATAAAATGCTGGAAGGGAACTATATGTTCGCAGACCCCCACATGCCCGAAAGTAATAAATGGCTGGGGATCAGATATATTATGCTCAATAAAAAGTTTTATATCTTCGCCTATTAGCTAAAAAATGAAAATATTGACTTTTACGATAAAAAAACAAATTCTACTCGTTATCATTGCTTTTTTGTTTTCAACTGTTTTGGAATGGTTTGCAATATACAAAAATGTTTTTGACCTAGGCAAAAAAACAAATCCCTATACCGCATATTATATAAGCAGCAAAAAAACAATAAATCCATTTGTATACAACAGGCTTCAAAAACAAAAGAACGATTTATACAGTGTCACACTCGATTTTACCAGCTTAATGCAAAAAATTGATGATTCTCATTTTATTGGCAGCGACACACAATATAAAGACACTGAATCAGACTTCAATGAATATGTAACAGGCTTTTTTATCGGTCTCATCAATAATTTTAAAAATTCTTTTGACTTCAATAAATATGACGGATATAGAGTCCGTTTGCTGTCTGATTCTGGCAGAGTTCTTGCAGACAGCATAGATATAGACCACTCAGGGTTTCGTGAAGATATTTTTAGAAAGGCTACTGCCCTAAGCGATTTTCAATATGAAGAAATGTTCAAATTTGGTATTGGGAACGATGACTATTTCACAGGCCACGACTATTATGACTCAATTTTCTATCCCTACAAAGAGTATACAGGTCAAGAAATTCTGGATGCCAGAGAAAATGGATATGGAGCAAAAATCCGTTATTCACTAGATTATAGCACAACGGCCGTTTTATATTCAGCTATGCCGATTTACATTGACAACAAAATTTTCGGCTACATTCTCTTTTCCCAGAACTTCTATTCACATCCAATAAACTATTGGGAATGGATATGGATTTTATTGGATTATTGTTTCGTAAGTTTTGTAATTGCAATTCCAATAATTTTCATTTTACTTAGAAGATTAGTTCATCCTCTATTAAAACTTTCCAAACAGGCAAAATCAGTCATCGACAAAAAAGGCCGTATTCAAAAAACTGTCTTATATGCCTCAAAGCGTAAAGATGAAATCGGAGATTTGTCACGTTCGTTCACTACTTTAATCAGCAGATTAAACGACAGAATTCATTATGTGGAAACTTTTTCTTCTGATGTCGCCCATGAGTTCAAAAATCCGCTTGCAGCAATTCGCTCGGCCGTAGAAATCATGAATGAACCGGGGTTAAATGATGAGGAAAAAGATGAACTATACACATCGATAAATGATGAGGTTCATCACCTAGAAGTTCTATTAAAGGATATTCGGGACATTTCTAAAATTGAAAATCAAGATGACGATTACGGAAAGGAAAATATACCGATTGGATTGCTTGCTGGTAACATAATCAAACGAGTATCACAAAACTACACAAATGTAACTTTTGACTTGAAATGTCGTGCCATGAATAAAAGTTATTTCGCAAAGGCATCAAATCTTGATCGAATGCTCGAGAACTTAATAGACAATGCTGCAAGCTTCGCCATCAAAAATGAGCAGAAAAATGTAAATGTCAGTATTATCTTTGATGAAGAAATCAAGAGCCTTACAAGCGCCTTGCTTATCTCTGTGGAAGATTCTGGTCCAGGCGTTCCTGCAGGGGAAGAAGATAAAATATTCACGCGTTTTTATTCACACAGAGATGACACACAGAAAAAGAATCATTCCGGGCTTGGCCTTTCCACAGTAAAAGCAATCGTGGAATCTATGAACGGTCAGATCATTGTCAAAAAAAGTGACAGCTTAGGCGGAGCCATGTTTATCGTTACACTTCCCTAGTATGGTAATCTAGAAGACATAATCAAAAATCTTTCTCAAAGTGATTAAGACTATACGGCAAGTTTATACCCGGCTCCATAAACAGTTTCGATAAAATCATTGCCGATTTTTTTTCGGAGTCGTTTTATATGACAATCTATCGATCTGTCTGTTGCGTAATTGTCTTCTGGATAAGCCAAATCCATAAGCTGATCTCTAGATAGAACCTGATTAGGGTTTTCAAGGAAGCCCTGCAAAAGCCTGAATTCTGTCACGGTAATATCTACAGGCTTGTCATCAATTTTCAGTGTATAGGAAAGCAAATTTAGGGAAATGTTTCTGCATTCAAGTATTTTTTCCTTGCTTTCAGTTGTATGCGAAGCATAAGCCGTAAGGTTATATCTTCGCAATAAGACATTAATTCTTGCAATAAGTTCTTTCGTCGAAAAAGGTTTTCCTAAATAGTCATCAGCTCCAAGATTTAATCCTTCTATTTTTGTTTCAATATCTGCATAATCAGAAAGAAAAATCACTGGAATGATATACTTTCGTTCCCGTATTGCAGCAAGAAAGGAAAAGCCATCCATAATTGGCATGTTGTAATCAAGAATAATCAAGTCAGGCTTTTCATCGCTCAGCTTATCAAGTGCATCCTTCCCGTTTATACATTGAACGACTTCAAACCCCTCTTTCTGCAAGGCGATTTTTAGTGTCAATCTGACATTCGGCTCATCATCTACAACAAAGATTTTCATGGATTCATTATAACTTATTATTTACCCAAAGACCATGAAATTTTCTTCTTACTATCACTATAAACCGATATAAGAATTTAAATCGAAATATCCTTGTATCCGCTTATTCTAAAATCATCTGCTGCATCGGATTTTGGATTTTGCTTTTGCCACTCCTTTTTTATTTCATCAAGCGAATATTTTTGTATCGGAATACTTTTCCACTCCTGAGACTTAACATCCCAATAATATCCGCAGTTTGAAATAATATTACCTTCATCTCCCCACGCCATGCTAAATATTCCCCTCTAAGATTTGAAATGCCTGCAACAAAACAGGTTTTGAAAAATAGCCGGCATAGAGAACAAAAATAATGCGAAGCCATTTTTCTCCGGGAATCTCATAATATAAATATTTATTATTTGTATGATCTTTTAACTCCGGAACAAACTCAATAACTAAAGCCCCATAGACAGGAATAAGGATTTTCCACGGATTCTGCCCTACACTTCGAAATCGCTGAACTCCAAGACATAACATGTGCACAATCCACACTACAAAGATAAGCGTATAAACTATTTTTTCTATCAAATCCACCCAGAAAGGAGTATATGCATAGATATAAGAATAACAGCAATCAATTACAACAAAGAAAATGAAAATTAAAAAATGAATCCAGTATTTTTTCAATGAACAAACACCTTCAAATGAAAAAAAATGTCCTTGCTCTGCGAAAATCTTTGATTCGGACTTTTCTAAACCATCCTTATTCTCACCAGAGTTATTTTCTGATTGACTGGAATTGTTCCTGGTAAACTCATTATCCATTAAGGTAACCTCGAAAAACTGCTTTTAATACTATCATAAGACCTCTTCCCTCTGTGTCAAGATAAATACATCTACTATTTCAAAATTTAACCGATTGTACAGGCAAATTAATTGGACCAAATTCCTTTAGGGAAAGATTTATTGCTACTTCACCTTTATTATTGTCAAGTGTAAAGGTATGATTAAGCTCTCCAGAAAATGATTCTGGTCTTTCGAGGTGTTCTGTGACATTACCATCATTATCTTCATATTCAATAGATATTGTGCCGTCTTTATTATAGTGATACCTAGTTATGCCATTTTTTGTTGTTTT
>OCVV012826399.1_pt1 | contig 13052 bp, 11 predicted proteins | sample 1539721 | NCBI WGS metagenome assembly OCVV01 (sample SAMN02144230, study PRJEB22623) | gut metagenome | biome: sheep rumen | host: Ovis aries | place: New Zealand
TTTCCGTCAATAATCGAACCGAGCGGATTGGCAACCATGTTGACAAGCAGATTGTGTAAAACCTCGCCGATACCTGTCGGAACCGATTCTGCCTGTGCACTCTCCGCAAGCTTAATGGTCTGCGGAAACGCAAAGCTGCCAATAACAGCGGTCATGGAAGCCAGCAGCGTGCTGAGGACATACAATCCCAAAACCAAGCCGAACCGGCGATCCAGCTTATTGCTGCCCTGTGCAAGTGCCGACACAACCAATACAAACACCAGTACAGGAGCAATCGCTTTCAATGCGCCTACAAAGATATCACCAAAGGTGGAGAGCCATGTAGCCTGCGGAAAAGCAATGCCCAAAACAGCACCAATTACCAGACCGACAACAATGCGGACAATCAGGCTGGTACTGTTATACCGCTTGACTATTTGTTTCAGACTGTCTTTCATTCTTCATTTCTCCCTTGTTTTTTTCTTGTTATATTTTTCCTCAGAAGATCATACTTCTGCAGACTCTAACGTGTTGTGCGCTGACCCAGGTCAAACCATCATGATACAGCGTTATTCCTTGCTGTACCCGTTGGGGTTATGGCTCTGCCAGTTCCATGTGTCGCGGCACATATCTTCTAAACTCCGTGTTGTCTCCCATTTCAGGATATCTTTTGCCTTGTCTGCGTTCGCCCAGAATTCCGGCAGGTCACCCGAACGGCGTTCGCCAAATTCATACGGAATTGTAATATGATTGCTCGTTTCAAAGGCATGAACAATATCCAGAACACTGTATGGATTTCCGGTGCCTAAATTAAAGATTTCCGTTCCTATGTGTTCCGCTGCATACTGTACAGCCTTGACATGTCCATCCGCCAGATCCATGACATGAATGTAATCGCGCCGACAGGTTCCGTCCGGTGTCGGATAATCGTTGCCGAAAATCGTCAGATGATCTCTGCGTCCGACCGCCACCTGCGCAATATATGGCATCAGATTATTCGGAATTCCCTGTGGATCTTCACCGATTATTCCTGATTCATGTGCGCCAATCGGATTAAAATACCGCAGCAGGACAACCGACAACTCCGCATCCGCTTTTGCTGCATCTTCTAAAATCTGTTCCATCATCGACTTGGTCCAGCCATAGGGATTGGAGCAGCTGCCGCGGTCCATTGTTTCTATATAGGGAATGTCATTTTCCTCGCCATAGACTGTGGCTGAGGAGGAGAAAACAATGTTATTTACACCTGTCTCCTTCATACATTCCAGCAATGTCAGCGTTGTGTCAATATTATTGCGATAATAGTCAATCGGTTTTTGTACGGACTCTCCAACTGCCTTCAATCCGGCAAAATGGATCACGCAGTCTATGGTAGTTTCCTTCATAATGGCGAGCATTTTGTCACGATCCCGCACATCCGCCTCATAGGCAGAAACCGGTTTTCCCGTAATTTTCTCAATGCGGCGAACAGCCTCCGGACTGCTGTTGCAGTAGTTATCGACGATGATGACATCATGCCCCGCCTGCTGCAGTGCAACAGCAGTATGCGAACCGATATACCCGGCTCCGCCAGCCAATAAAATAGTCAATTTTTATCCCCTTTCCACCGCTTTACGCAGTAAAAACGTCCTTCCCTCTCATCATAAGGATAACAAACAAATTCGAATTCATATGAACAACGTACATTCTGTCTCCACGCTGATGGCGGACAAAACCATGCACTGTCATCCCTCAGAAACTATTGTTTTCGTTTCATGAGCACTTTCATTTTTCTTCTTTTCTTATCCTGGGAATTTTCAATTTCAGTGCACATCATAATAACCGGAAGGATAAGCATAAATTTCAGCGGAATTTCATTCATCAGACCAATAATCAGCAAACCAATCAATCCGGAAAACAGAATCTCATTATCAATTCTCTTTGATCTGCTTACAGACAAAATATAGGCAACGATTAACACCATTCCAATCAGACCATAATTCAATAAAATCTTCAAAACGGCATTATAGGTGTAAGATGTAAAGGATAGTCTGCCGTCAATATATACAGTTGAGAAGAAATCAACCTCACCATGTCCAAACCAGGGTGATTTGTTTATATATTTCAGCGTGGTCAGCCAGATTCGTGATCTTCCACTGTAGGTAATCGTTTTGTGGAATATATTTATGATAATTTTCTGAATAAAAGGAAGCGTTCCTCCCAATAAAACGAATAAATATAAAGAGGTAATACCGAGCAGAACCATGTTGCCATTGACTGTAACCAATTCCCTGTTTTTCATAATAACGTAATACTCAATCAACAATAAAGTAGCAGCTATTGCAATTACGCCTGTGCTCGATCCACCCATGAGGGAAACTCCATCATTTCCTCTTAACGCAATGGATAAAAAGGACATAGCCGCCAAAAGCCACAGTCTTTTCCATCGTTTGTAAATGAAATATTCATAAAACGCAATGAAAACAATAAATAAGAGGAGGAAAAGTGCTGCGTTGTTCTTCGATCCGAAGATCCATTGTGCTCGTTCAACAGACGATCCTACTGCACTGCGAAAAATTCCATGCGGAAAAAGGAGAATCGATATGAAATCAAGAACAATGTAACACGTGCAGACAGCGTATAAAGACTTCAAACCTTTCTTATTCTTGGAAGCAAACGACCACCTCGCCAGATAGTATACTTCCACCAGAGGAAAAATAACATCCTTTATGAATGATACTGTTTGAGAAGGCGACAATAATGCCGTAACAAAAAAGCCCCAGGCAACGATCAGCACCAGTAGGATGAGGTTTGCCTGTCGATTGACCCGTTTATCCTTGAATAGAAACAGCATAGCAAACGAAAAGAAACCGAGCCAGGTAAACGCCGTTCCCAAAATATGAGAAACTCGATTTACAATCGGCGGCAAAAACAAAGTCGACCAACAGATAAAATACAGAATGTCATTTGTAGTAATTGCAAATTTAACTCTATTTCGCATCATGAAAATACCTCAATCACAGAAAAGGATTTTTTCAGTATATCACCTTTTCTCAGCAACAACCATCACTTAAGACAAATATCAGAATTTTTTTGAGAACAATTGCTTGTTTTGGCTCAATCCCTTGACAAATACATACGCACAGGCAAGTACCGCAAGATATCTGATTATCTTATATGGGTAAAGGAACATCATTCCAACCATGCAGAACATTACCACGGAAGAGAACACGGCAATATATTTCATATCAAAAATGTCTTTCTCAAAGCCCGCGATACGCAGAACCTTTCTCTGGAAGAAATAATGAGCAAAGGAATAAATAATATAGCATGCCAATGTTGTATAGCCTGCGGCAAAGTATCCGTATATCCCGATGAAAATATAATTTAAAATGATATTTGCAACTGCCCCCGCACAGGAAGCAAGCATGACAAAGTATGTCTTTTCATAATAAAATTCAATTGTGCTGAACAGCGGATACAGGAATTTGAAATACACCGCACATGCCACAGGAGGAATGACCCAAATTGCAGCATAATACTCTTTTGTCGCAAAAATGCTGATAATTTCCGGCCCCAGTCCCATTGCAATGATACACGCGATTCCTACAATAAAAATGACAGATTTCGAATTTTCTCTAATTCCATCCGTTTCTCCCACCTTAATGCTCTTATACATATACGGTGTAAACGAATTGTTGATTGCCGTGATAATGATGGTCATCATAGAACCCACATTATACGCGACACTATAGATCGCAGCTTCTGCCTTGCCGACCATATTGCCGATCATCAATCGATCCGCCTGGTTTAAGATTGTACTGGATAAATAATGAGGAATTAACGGAATATTGAACACCAGTGCAAATTTCCAATATTCCTTAACAAAGAATTTTTTTCCCTTTCGCAGATTGAAAATGTAAAACACCAGACCGATGCAGACCTGTACGCATACATAGGAGAGGACACGTGCCTCCGCTTTGTAGGATGTGCTGAGAACCGCGATAACGCCGGCCAAAGGGCTGCCCACTGCCATGATCAACGTGACAATGACTAAGCCCTTATATTTATAATCATATCTCTCATATGCAGCCCAGAAATTAAATGCCGGAATAAAGAGCAATTCCGCGAACATTGCATAAACATATAATGGCGATAACTCCAGAATTCCGGTCCAGAAATCCTGCATCACCAGATATAGAACGAAAAGTCCAATGGTCAGAACCGTGGACAGCCCCTGTACGCTTGAAGTAAATCTTCTGCGGTCGTCAGAGTACTTTGTCATTCCATTATTGAAAACTCCATAATACAGATTGAGCGTCGCAAAAATGGATATGATCTGATACCACGACTGATACACAGTATAGATACCATATTGATCTGTTGTCAGTAATCGTGTAAAAATAGGCGTCGATAACAGCGCAATTCCCTTTTGTGTAGCATTGCAGACTGTGAACCACAAGGACGCTTTTACCGGTTTGGGCAGCTGCCTATATCGATCCAATAGTTTATTATGCATCTATAAAATGCCTCCATGAATACATGACTTCATGTATTATTCACCATTCATAATCTCTCCAAAGATAAGATATCCCTGATTTTTCGCGTCTTCACCCGCATGAATCCTTCTGCATTCCAAAGGCTTCGCAAATCGCTTAAATACCTCCAGATACGCATCGATAACCTCTCCTTCCGGCTCTCGGATCATATCAATATATTTTTCCTTCTCTTTGCGATATGGATAAAAGGTAATCAATACATACTGATTGGAGCATTTACACAACGAATTAATCAGCGAGTCAAACCGATATTGTTGAAATGAGTTGACATGATTGGTAATGTCAATTGCCGCAGCCATGTCCGCCTTGATGATGCTTCTCGACACAGAATCACAGCCGTATAAGTAGTTAAACGCAAGTACGTTTCCGCAGATATCCTCACGCTTAAACATGATATAACTTTGATTTGCAGCCGCATCATCGTGCTCCAGCGAAGCTGCATATACCCCGAACTGTTTGTTGATTTGGGCAGACAGCCGGCCATGATTTCCCCCGACATCAACAAAGGAATCAAACGACAGCTTTTTTTCTTCCAGAAAACCGATTACTTCGGAAATATCCCGGGAGTGTGTCTGCTCAGCTTCCGTTATTGTACGCTGCGGTTCCGGAAAAAGCAAATCAATATATTCAGGCCGAACATCGTATGAATCAAACAAGCTGGAAATAATGGAATTGGTAAGCCCTCTGCTGTGAAATCTATGGAAACGCCTGTATGCACCCAATGCCGTGTGATACTCTCTCGTCAAATCATCATAATATCTTGGCATCAGCCAAATTGCATTATTTTCCTCATCGTACGGCTGAATTCGGGAAAGAATACTATTTCCAATCTCCTGAAATACCAATCTGTAAAGGCCGGAAAATAGAATCTCTTTGTTGCAGACTGTCCTTTGACCGTTGTTTTTTACAATGGATCCGATATCGGTAAAAACGGGTTTTCCGTTGTGAAAAGATACATTGTTCAGATGACCGTCATGAAGTGTATAACCCACCCTTTCCGCGCAGCGCTTGATAACGGAAATCAGAATAGAGGCATCCTTAATCATTTGGTGACACCATAGTTTGGATGGGATGATTTGCACACTCTCATGGGTTAAAATCACCGGATATTCAGGCAGATAATAGTCGCTGATCTCTGTCTTTGGGATCATACCATGTCTTCCCAGAACCTGAAGCAGCCCGGTTTCCCATAAATTCTTGAAATCAGTACAGCTTTCCGCATAAATACCTCTGCAAATGCTGCCGTCTTTCAAAAAGACCTTTCCCATCCTGTCGCCATTGAAGCTCAGGATTCGAAAATCGGTCATCTCAACAGATGCTGACGGAATTTCCGGTTTTTCCCTGGCCACTTCCTGCATTTCCGCACAGAGGGTGTCAATTATGCCATCAAAATATTCCCTTCTTTCTGCGAGGATTTTCCGGGAAATATGCAGCGGGCTGTTTTTCAATCCTGCTATGCGCTTGACATAGCGCGCCCTTTGCATCAAATATTTTGACAGCTTTCTCATTTATTCTTCCTCACTCTGATCAATGGATTGTTTCAGCATAGCCACACTCTCAAAATACTCAGCATGCTCTTTTATCCAGCACTCATCTCGATCCCACCAGGCAATCGACTTCAGGTAATCGGCATCTTCTTTTTCAAAGCGCATACGAATTACTTTCGCCGGGACTCCGGCAACAATGGCGTACGGCTCCACATCCTTTGTAACGACGGCACCGGCTGCAATGACAGCACCGTCCCCTATGGTATGTCCGCCGAGAATCGCAGCGCCGTCTCCAATCCAAACATCATTGCCGATCACAACGGAATAATGATCGTTTTCGGGATGCGCCACAAACTCTTCAAATTTCTTTCTCTTGACATACGGCTTGCCGACAACTGTATGATCAGAAAAAAACAGCGGGTGTATGGATACAAATTGATTTGCCGGATGGGTAACATCAATAATTCGCACATTTTTGCCAATGCAGCAGTACTTCCCTATGCTTGTTCTTCTGATATAGCATCCGTTTGCGAGATAGGATCCAAATCCTATGCGGGATTTCAAAACAGAACAGTTTCCCGCAATGCTGTTTTTCCCCTCAAAAACGGAATCAGCATCCAGATTGACATGTCTCCCGAAGGTGGATTTCTTTCTCCGCAAGAAGCATAACCACAACACCTTCATCCGCTGAATAATCATACTTGACAATCCTCACATATAAGATTCTCTGTATTATTTGCTCTTTCGAAACCGGACGCCATTCACATGAAACCCATTGTTGATAATATTGCAATAGGCATATCCGCCGTCATTTGCAGTCTTTATTACCCTTGAGGCTAAACTTACATTGGACAGACCGGCAATTAACCCACTGCACGAGGCCAGTGACATGACATCTCTCAATACTTCCAACCCAAGTAAATACTTATGGTTCTCTCTGGCATTCTCGGAAAAATGCAAGGCTTCCCCATTTCGAGAACGCAGGATGTCGCTGTAATACGTCAGACGGCTGCCGAATTCGCGCTGAAACCTTTCCAATGCCGCTTCCTCATCGGTAGCCAGAAAAATGCTGTCGTACTGACCCTCTTCCAGCGCTTGCTTCGTCGCCTCGATGTACTGATCGATTGACACGGCTTTCGCATGGTTCAGGTAGCCCTTGTTGAAGTCTGTCCCTCTGACATGTACACCTAATACGTTTTTTCCTTTGAGGACGGACTGTCCCTGCTTGTAAATGTAGTCCGCGACTTCGGGCTTGAAACGAATGTACTTCGAATACAAATGGGCATTGGACAGGATGAACTGATTTTCCTGATCTGCCTTTGCTGCAATCTGAGAAGCTACAGAATATGGCTGATTATAATCTGACTGTCTGTTCGCATCGGCGAAAAGCATCACCCGCGAAGACCGGAAAACTTCATCCGCACTGACCTCACTCACCTGCTGAAAGAAGTATTCAAACGGATTCCCGCTTCCGTTGATCGGATTTGCTTGAGCATACAGAGTATGCTCGCCCCACCTGACAACGGGCTCAAGATGATAACGCTCTGCAAGGGCCAATCCATCTAATACGAGAAAAAAGAGTGAGAAAAAACCTCTTACATCGCTGTCGTTGTAGATATAAAGAATATTTTTATCCGGATGTAATGGACCGTAGTTCTTAAAATTCAAGATTAAATCGCATTCATTCATTCGAATGACATCTAATTTGAACTCTTTATTTCTGAATCCTTTTATGACCTTATAGGCATAATATAAGGAGAGTCGATTTTTGACAAATTTCTCAATCTGTTCTTTTCGCATACCACTTTCCCCTTGCACAAGACATGTCAATGATTACGAACTATACATACTTTCTGTAATAAATTCCACTTCAATCTGCTTGCTGATTTCCTTCACCCGGTCTCTGATCAGGCCATTCTTCTGCAGCTTCAAAGACAGACTGGTTCCCAGAGACAATTGTTCATCAAAATAGTTATCCTTCGGATTCGTGCTGTATCCATCAAAGCCTGCGATATATACTTTTTGCTTTCCGAGCGCAGTGAACAGCTGCAGAAGCATGAGAGTCGGATTGTCCGCTATCATTCCCTTTGGTGACAGATAGGACGCATAATTGATCACATAGGTCTGATTCGGCTTCTGATACTCCTGAAGATTGGAGGTGATAATCAATTTTGTGTTTTCAGACAGCTCCAGTCGCTTGATCCGCTTCTCGTTGGTGCAAATGAGAAATTCACACGCAAATCCCTCCGGAGCAACATTTACGCCAAAAATGACCGGTTTTTTTTCATCAATAAAACGATCGATCTTTTCTCTTTCCCGGACGATGGATTTTCCCGGTGCAACGATTAAGATTTCTTTTCCTTCGATTTGTTTCCGAAGATTGTCACAGGCTTCTCTGTCATCGATAAAGTTTTTCTGGTGCAGCTGATAGTATTCTTCTGCAAGCTCCTCGCTGTATCTGATTTTTACATCATCAGGCAAAGACGCAAGCAGTTGTTTCATGGACTTATTGGAAAGCGTGTTCTTATCTGCATAGTACTTTGCGTAATTCGGATGGCAGTTGTATTGCGCAGAGAGATAAAACGGGAGGGAATATCCCCAGAAGTGTTCGCTGAAAATAGGCTTCAGATGCTCATCCATGATATCCATAAACACATCGATGTTGTAGGACTTATCGTATCTCTTGTTCAGATAAGCAGCGAACAGTTCTGTATTAAGGTTTCCGGCTCCTCTTCCCATTCCATAGACACTGGAATCCAGAATGATGTTATGTGTCAGATTCTGCTCAAGCATATACTTCGCATTGCCATACGCCTGCTGGAGATTGTTGTGCGCGTGATAGCCAAGCATGATGGTCTGATCCAGATTGTTCTCGGCAATAGAAAGAATTCTCTGGAAATCCTCAATTTCCATCACACCAAAGCTGTCCACGATATAAAAACACGCCGGATGCATCTCATTAACGCGTTGAATCAATTCGACAAATTCCACATCGGAATAGTTCAAGGAAGCCATCGGCTGTACAAAGACGGAATATCCCTTCTGCATCAATTGCCCGCAATACTCTAATGCGCGAGCAGCATCCTTTTTGTGAAAGCACACGCGGATGGTCGGAGCATCCGCCGAGGCCTCGGGAATATGCTCAATGGGATATTTCCCAAAGTCAATCATGAGAGCAAAGCGCTGCTTATCCGTTTTCTCCGGAAGCACCGCACGAAAGGCATCGAGGTTCTTATATTGTGTATCATCCTTATCTCCGCCCTTTAGCTCGGAAAGATAGCCACACTCTACATACTCGACATTGGACATAGAAAGCTTCTGCAGAATGTCACAGATTGTGCCGTATCCAAAATGCCAGTTATTGATATACCCTCCATCACGAAGGGTGCAATCCAGTAAGTTGATTTCTCGCATAAGAACCCCTTTTCTGCAGTCTATGGTCAAGCTCTGCAAAGAATTATTGTTTCGCCTCGGTCTTTGTCTGGGTATCACCGAGTTTTTCACGGATTTGTGTTGTGGAAATCCCCTGTGTGTACGGAATGTAGATCGTATCGCATCCAACCGACTTTAGCTCCGCCTCAATCCGGTTCCAAACCTCTGTGCCCTTCCAATCATCGCCGATGAAAGCAACGTCAAAATGATATTTCTCCCAGGCTTCCATCTTACTTCTGGTCTCATTTTTGACAACTTCATCCACATAGCGGATCGCGCCGACAATGTCAGCTCTGTCCTCATAGGGAATAATGGTAGGACGGTTTTTGCAATGCATAACCCACTCATCCGAATGAACGCCGACAATCAGATGATCGCAGTAATCCTTGGCCTGACGAAAGAGATTCAAATGACCGATATGAAACATATCAAACGTGCCGACCGTAAAACCCTTCTTATACTTTTTCATAAATACCCCTCGAAATATCAATACAAATATCGTCTGAATTACCCTCTGTTTGACCGCATTGAGTCAACCAAATGTACAATCATCTCATCTAAATCAAACTTAGGCTTCCACCCCAGCTGCATCATCTTTTCAGAATTGAGGCAGGAGTGAATTTTCTGGATATAACCCAGCTTGGAAATATCATCCTGCAAATCAAATCTCAGGTTAATTCCTGCCTGCGGATATAACGCAATAAATTTTTCCGCCAAATCTTTAATTGATATTTGTGTTTGCTGATTCGCTATGTTATACGCCTGCCCCGATTCTCCCTTTGTCAGCAGCAGGAGTAAAGCGTCAGCGCAATCTTCAACGTCGCAGTAATTTCTCACCGTCTCACCAGTCGATTTCAGGACGATATCCTTGCCTTCAATCACCGAACGGGCAAACTGAGCAAATACTCTTCCATCCTGATAAGCAACGCCTTCCCCAAAGGTAGCGGTAAGCCTTGCTATCATTGTCCGAAGTCCATATTGCTTTGCATAGCTCGCACAGATGCATTCGCACATTCTCTTGCTTTCGGAATAGCTGCTTCTGACGTTTGTAACATCAATATATCCGCCGTCTGTTTCCTTGATATCCTCCAGTCTACCCTGCATGTCGCCATATACTTCCAAAGACGAAAGATAAACAATTCCCTTGGTGTTTTTTTCTGCTCCAAAATCCAGAACATGTATGGTACCGTCTATGGCTGTTTGTATTGTTCGCATCGGAAGATCGACATGCTGCTTACTTCCGCCGGTAACTCCTGCGGTGTGAATGATGTAATCAACGCTTCCATCATACGAAATGGGATTGCAAATATCGTGTTCAAGAATGATGAGATGTGAGCAGTCAGAATACTCGGCGAACACAGATTTTGCTTTGGATGGATTCCTTACCAGAGCAATCACCGTATTGTTTTTACCGCTGTCTAAGATTTTTTTTGCTGCACACGATCCAATCATTCCGGTTGCACCGGTAATAAGCACGGTAGCGTTTTCCAGCATGAAACTGCTCATAATCCTTCTCCTACTCAATAAATTCAATCTTATGATGGTTTCTTTTTTCCACCGGAGGGAGTTGCATGTAGTCGCCATACAATCTCGTCAGGAAATAATCATATTGTTTCGGCACTCGAAACAGATGATTTTCAAACTCCAGGTATTTCGTATCTCCGTAAACCGATCTTTCAAAGACTGTTTTGAACTTATACAATCCCATCACATTGACCATGAATGGGCCTCGGTTGAAGTCATATCTTTTTAACGCCTTATCAAATTTGCGTATCTGTTTGTTCGTATCCAAATACTTCGATACCCGAACGTGCTCCGCCAAAAAAATCAATGCATTTTCATAAAACGGTCTTTTCTTATGCTCTGTACTGACAACGTCCTCAAAAGCAGAAAGCATCACCATTCCACGTCTAAACAGGAGATAATACTTTCGAAGCAAAAAGTGAATTTTGTTTTTCGGCATCGAGTCTAACGGGAAGATATCTATCCAAATATTCCACTTGTTTTCTTTTCTGCTGCTTTTGTATAAAATCTTCATTTTCTTGTTAATTACCTTTGAAAATGAAAATTTGTAGTTCGCAGTATTATAAGGGGTCAGAATACCATATTCTTCCCCCAGCTCTTTTTCAGCGATTGATAGAAACCGCTCATAATCCGGACGCGGCATACCGATATCTATATCGTCATCCCATGGAATGAATCCCTTGTGCCTGACTGCACCAATTAAAGTGCCTCCCATCAGGTAGTACAGCAAATGATGTTTCTTGCAAATTTCGTCGATTTTTACCATCATTTCCAACTCTAAGTTTTGCAATTTCTTTAAACTTTCGTCCATAAAAGAATCCACCTTTTATTTTTTTAATAGAATTGCGTTCCAGATAAACTTCGTGTTGGTCACCAAATATCTTCTAAAAAGCCGTTTGGGATCCTGCATTAATCTGTACAGCCACTCAAGATTATTCTTCTGCATCCATTCCGGAGCGCGCTCAATGTTCCCGGCGTAGTAGTCAAATCCGGCGCCCACACCGACCATGAGTCCTTTTACCTTTCCCTGATGGGCAGCCATCCATTTTTCCTGCTTGGGAGCGCCCAGGCCAACCCAAATAAAGTCAGGTTTCGCCTGATTCATCTGTGCAACGATCGCCCGATCCTCTTCCTCCGTCATCTCTCTGAACGGCGGGCTGTACATGCCTGCAATTTGTATCCCCTGATAATCGCGGGAGATGTTCTGACGGAGCTTGTCCAGCGTTTCATCCGTGCTGCCATAAAAAAAGTGGCGGTACCCTCTCTCGGCAGAAATTTTGAAAATCTCACCCATGTAATTGGGACCAGTCGTGCGCCCCATGTGCTTGCAGCCGCGCTTTCGTCCAACAGAGGATAGGGGGCCGCCATCCGGAATTGCCAGAATTCCGCCGTTTTGGATCGCGCAGTAATCCGGATCTTCATAGCTCGTCACTGTGGTATGAACATTGGAGACACAGATATAGTCTCCGGACAGCTTTGTGACGTTGGCTTCCGTAAATTTCAGAAGCCAACTCATGTCGATTGCCGCTATGTTTACCCCCAGAATATTTACAGACGGGATTGTAGATTTCTCTACTGCATGTACAAATTCGCCCATCTACCTCTCACCGTCCTCAAAAAGTTACTTGAATTTCTCCGCCAATTCGTCAGATAGTTTCTTTTCCGTGCACGAGGCTTCAACCTTATCCTTTGCTGTGACGGAGATGTATGTTTTCAGCTTCGGCTCCGTTCCGCTCGGTCTGACAACAACCGAATTCCCGCCTTCGAGGTGATACTTGAGTACATCGGACTTCGGCAGATCATCAATTCCCGCCGCGTAGTCCGTGACACTCTCAACTTGAAATCCTGCGATTTCATCCACACCATTTCGAAAACCATTCATGATGCTGGCCATCTTCTGCATGCCCGCCGATCCGTCAAACTCAAAAGAGTGCAGCGTGTTCATGCAGTATCCATACCGCGAATACAGCTCGTTCAGCTTTTCGAGAAGGGTGATTCCTCTCGTTTTATAGAAAGCAAACATCTCACAGATCATAAAGGCTGCGTTGACGGCATCCTTGTCGCGGACATATGTTCCTGTCAGATAGCCGTA
>OCVV010948832.1_pt1 | contig 13042 bp, 4 predicted proteins | sample 1539721 | NCBI WGS metagenome assembly OCVV01 (sample SAMN02144230, study PRJEB22623) | gut metagenome | biome: sheep rumen | host: Ovis aries | place: New Zealand
TATCGACATCGCAACATTGATGTGACACTGCCGTCGGGTGTCATCACCTATCTTCATTGTTAGTATATTGATTATATTTTTATTTTCGTTCATAGTTCACCACTTTTCAGTATCATAGAAAACGGTATTATTTTTTATATTATACCATATTTCAAGCCTACAGTCAATCACGAAAGGGTCAAAAATGTGTCGTTTATTGCGCTTTTATCGGAAAATTTCCGTTGCGGCATGCAGTATTTTTTCGGTGACAGTTTTCGCACTTTGATGTTGTATATTGTATACAAATCGAATAGTGCTATTTCTTGAAAATGTCAATTGTAAATCGGACAGAAATATGGTACAATAAATTTGAATATCACAATGCAAAAATTCAAAGCGAGGTGGAACAGATGGATAATATCAAAATTACCGATGAAAACGCAAAGAAACAGTCTGTTTTGCCGAACAGCACCGCATTTGAAGAAAAAAGGCGGGCGCTTAAAAGTTCGCTGATAAAGTTCGGCATAATGGGCGTTCTGCTTTTTCTTATGCTGATGTTCGCACTGTTGACCACGATAAATATGTAGCTTCCATAACGATTGAACAGAACTGTCGCCCTGCGGAAAAAATGCTTTCCACAGGGCATTTTTTGTTAATAATTTTATCATAGCTAAACTACATATAGTATATAAATGCCCTCAAAAGATGTATATATATTTAACATATCAAACTGCTTGCAAAAAACGTGATGATATCATCAAAAATTCATTTCTTTCTATATGCAATAATTATAAATAGTGCAAAAAATTAACTATATCGTAATGTACAAATTATATAAAAATCAATTGTGATTTTCCTTTTAATTACCACTTGAATATTTACAAATCTTGTGCTATAATAAAATCGGATAAGTATACACTGGGCGAAGTGTCGCCAAACGGCAAAAAGCCCGAAAAAGCGAGGTGAGTACAGTGAGCGGAAAAGATGTTAACGACCTTATCCGAAAAGGTGAACAGGCTGAGGTGCCGATATCGGAAGCACTTGCAAAAGCAGCCGAAGACCATGCGCAGCAGCAGCTTGAAACGGTCAGGGAAGAAAAAAACAAGCGCAGGAGAGCGCTGATAAAATTTGGCTCAATGTCTGTACTCGCGGCGGTGATACTTGTATTTGCGACCGCAAGTTGGTTCACGATGAACAAAAGTGTTGAGTCAGGCGGTATGGGTATGAAGATCGGTGGTCAGACTTTTGAGATCACCATGCTGGAACACAGCAAAGACGGCATCTTCAAAGACCCGTATCATATATTAGTCCATGAAGACAATGCCATCTACTGGGAAATGACGGCTGACAATAATATGATAAATTATAACGAACCTGTTTACAATGATGACAGTGAGATCACAGATTATGGTGATCGCGGCATTCGTCCCGGTACTGAGGGGGTCATATCATTTTATGTTACCCCTAAGGTGGACAGCGTTGATCTTGAATTTAACTTTGAAATGATCGGATATCAGAAATATGTTGATGATAACGGAACAGAAAATGATAAGACCGATGATAAAATAGTTATGAACACTCTTGAAGAAGTTGAAAATGGAAATGGCATGACTGCGCGTAATCTGCTTAACGGTCATATATTACTTTTTGAAAATAGAGATAAAACTTTAAAGAACGGTAAAACTGTCATAACTTATTCCGATCCGATCCTGTCAGATGGTGATATGCACCGTGTTTTTAACAGGACGATAAGCGGAAAAGACACGGCAAAACAGGTGGATATCTTCTGGGTCTGGCCGAGTACGCTGAGTACGCTTGTAGATGCCTCTGATTTTCCCGATGTTATTACTTTGCCGTTCACTTCGGGAACATCTTATGATAAAATAATCGGAAATATCCATGAATACCCGCATTACTACCTGAAAGGTGCGTCAGCGAATGATGAGATAGATGCTGTAAACGATATTGCAGCGCATTACGATCTATACGGAGATATGTACGATCAGGGTGATAATGAAATAGGTATGCGCGTAAATTACGTTCTTTTAAAGCTGTCTGTGAAAGAGAACAGCAGTGATGAGGACGATAACGGAGGAAACTGAAAACAATGATCTACCCGATGCAGGAGAGTGATACAGATGAAGGAAATGGAAAATTCAAATGAAAATATGAAAAAACTTTCCATAAATCGGGATCTCTCTGCGAATACGGAAAATATCAGCGAAGATAAAGGCTTGAAGCAAAAGTTCAACAGCTTAAGTAAGTGGAAAAAGATGCAGGTCGCGGCAGCTTCACTGCTGACCCTTGCAATAATGATACTGCCTGTTTACGCATGGTTCGCACAGGGAGGAAAACTCGAAGCATTCACAAAGATCAAGGAACCTGATAATCTTGATATTCGTGCGGCGCACTATGATGCAATACAGTACTTCGACCTTAGTAATATAGATATTGAGGAGGTAGCAGAAGGAAAACATCATATGGTCGTGTTCAGCGTGAGTGCGGGCGATTATAAGATACCGTATCAGATACAGCTTGCGCACACAACGAATATCCCGTTTGTATATGAGATCTACAGGGCAAAAGAATTCACTTATGACAAAGCCCCTGCTAAACCTGATGTAACATATGTATCTCTCCCGATTAAAAATCAGGCTGGTACTACTGCTGCTGATTATACTTTCTATTATAAAAAAGGTGATAAGATAGATCTTGAGGCAAAAAATCCTGATACGGGTTCAAAAGGATACTATGGCAGACAACTTGCTGTAGGCAGTGGAAAATATTATGAAGATACTTATAATAATGCTGATGATCCTGAGATCTATGCAGTACCGATCTATGAACAGAGCAAAAGAATAACGACAGACAGCAACAGCGATCATGATTACTTTATACTGGAAATAAGCTGGGACGAAACAGCAGCGAAAACAGGAAATTTCAAGGATTGGAACGTTGCTGAAAATAAAAAGGAAACTGATGTGATATATCTTACAGCCAGCAGATTTTCTGATTGATATACTTTTATACCTTACAGAAAGGAGGGAGAACAGATGATGAAAACGGTGTTGAACAAACTTAAAAAGCACTGGATAACAGTATGGCTGGTCACAGTGGCGATGATATTCGGTACTTTTGTGAGTTATGCCATATATACTGAGGTATCATCGGTAAAACGTGTTGTTACAACTAAATCAGCGCCGAAAGTGCTGTTCTCCTCCAACTGCATGTATAATACGACATATGAAAGAAGAATGCCCGCAGAAGAGTTTAATGTAAATGTCTGCAATTACGACCAGAACTCTCCTGATATGCCGAATTCTGTGGATATCAACTATATCCTTACCGCACAGCTGAGAGTAAAATATAACGGCACTATAATGACTTTCAGTGAATTAAGGAATGCGTTGGGTGAAGACACTGCTGCATATAACAGATATGTAACTAAAGCGGAAGGATACAGTATAGGAAAAGCACAGGATAATAATTCAGCAGGCATTATAGCCTCGCCTGATATGGAAAATTTTTCAGATCACAGCAGCAGTGATTACACTATTGTTTATGGTTCTGCGGAAGCATATGAAGTGCTTGATGGCGGTTCATCTTCTATCGACAAATTCAAAGTGATAGTTCCTGCGAGCGATTTTGAAAAAACTGACCCTGAGTTTTATGTTTATGTTGAGGCTGACCCGCAAGGAGATTCAAGCCTTACACCTATCAGTACACTGCTGTATGGTTCAAAGAATATCGTGATAACAGCTTCATGGTCGGGTACTCTTGCAGAGAGAAATACAAATAAGATAGACTATGATTTTTATAATTATGTCATAACAGGCAGCGGCAGCGGAACGCTGGACATTATGTGGGATCCTGAATGGTTTGAGGTAAATGATTTCTTTTTCACCAACTATTCGGGCGTAAATTTCAAAGATGGAAACAACATACCATCTGAAATAAGTGACGGAGAACACGATGGCTGGAATAAAGTGACAATCGAGGTAAATTCTGCAAATTCAGGCAAAAGCCGGTATGAAATGCAGCTCTATAAGAAAAAGGAAAACGTATCCTATACAGGGGATAATGATGCTGCAAAGCATATTGCTTGTGAATTGCATTAGTATCGGGATCACATCATATCAAAAGCTATAAAAATCAGCGTGGTGATATCATGAAATATATAAATGATAAAAATAATGAAATAATCAGATCATATAGAAGCAACAGAAAACTATGGCAGAGAGTTCTCAGCTTTGTTACTGTGCTGGCGCTCGTCACCAATACTATGTATACAGGCGGACTTTTGAAGTATGTGGACTTCACTGCGATACTGAGAGCAGAGTCGGCAGGAGAAGTTCCATCATATACTACAGATAATGATGCAAGTTCCTATGGCAGTGATATCGGCTTTGACGATACAGGAGCCGGTATAAAGAAATTTCTTGATTATTGCTATTATTTCTATACTGATGATACATTTGCATGGGCACACAAAAATGATAAGCTGAATATTCTTTTTACAAATATACCTGATAATAACGGCTTTGTGGGTCTTGGAAATGAAAATGTTCCATTTGAAGGTTCAATAGTGCTGGTTGCTACCAACCTCTCTCTGCCGAGAGCATTGTTTAACAATGTAAGTACAGATGTAAAAGTCATTGATGCCAACAATCAGCCGATCACTCTTAAAATGGCAAAAAACAGTTCGGCTTCGTCACCGCTGTTTGCGGATCATGTACATGTGGGAACAAATACTGCTGACTGGAAGATAAATGTAGTCAGCACCAACACAAACGATTTTGCGGGCGTTATCGGTCAGTTGGAAGAGAACGCGAGTGTTGACCTTGAATTTAAGAATGAGTCATCGGCTTCGGTCGCAAATACTGCATCGGGAGATAATGAGATCAAAGATGTTGGCGAACTTTGCGGCATTATGAAAAATGGTTCAAGTCTGACCGTGAACGATACATCGGTCAGCAGACCTGATGTATCTTCTGTCAGCGGAAACGCAGGAAGTCTTGTCGGTACTATGGAAGGCAACGCTTCTCTTACGTTGACATCATATCCTGCTTTTGATAATTCTGTAACTTCCGAAAACGGCTTTGCAGGCGGATTGGTCGGTGTCAGCGGTACTTCCGCATCGATAACAGGTCTGGCATCTCCTCTGGCTGTCAGCGGAACGATAACAGGCAAAACAGGTGCAGGCGGACTGTATGGTCAGTACACTAACAGTGCGGCTGAATTTGACCTCAAAGATCATAATATAACAGCTTCCGTAAGTGCTGATAACTGCGGCGGTGTTTTTGGTGTGCTCATCAATAATAAGGGCGATACTGCGGCATCGCTCACTATCAAGAATACAGGCAGTGCAGGAAATGTGGATGTAAGTACCGCAAATACGGCGACTACAGGATATTTTGGCGGTATCATAGGAAAGTATGTTACAGATGACCTGAAAAACAGCCTTATACTTGATGGTCTTACCATATCTGCGGCTTCCAATGCACCTTTCGATCACTTTGGCGGAGCGATCGGTGTCGTTGATGATGCCGCATATATAAAGGCTGACGGGCTGACTATCACTGCATCGGGAACAGCAAAGAAAGATACAATAGCTTATTTCGGAGGTCTTATAGGCAAGACTTCGGACGAAAAAGGCGTTTTTGCTGATATCGGCAGTTTTAAACTTACTGCGTCAGATGGCTTCAATGGCGGCGGTGCAGTCGGTTATTTCAAAAACGGTGTACTGCGCCTCAGCGGTATCACAGATATGTCCGAAGCAAAGTCAAATAAAGGCGGTCAGCTTATCGGTGAGAATGACAATGTGCTTGTCTATGCGCTCGGTACAGGTATTGACGGTACAGCTTATGAAAACGGCTGGACTTTCAGGCGCTCAAACGGTTCTTTAGCTGATGATATCGGCACATGGGGCGAAGTTGTAAGAATATCGGATATTGAAGATACGGCGAACGGTATACTTACACTTGATACCACAGAACATACTGTAACAGTGAAGCCTGCCCGTACTTCAATGGGTACAAAGGCTGACTTTGCTGTGACTGCGCTAAACATTCAGCTGAATAATGGTGCAGACTATGATTGCCTGAAATTTACAGCAGGCGATAATAATAAACGCGATACACTTCTTGACAGTACTTTAACTGTTACAAATGATATTTCTCTCGAAGGTACGGGCATAAGCGGTTTTATGCGTGACGGTTCGGTATCTGTCGGGAATTTTACAGGTACGCTCAACGGCGGAGATAAGACCGTTACACTTGCTGTCGGTGAAAAATACGGCAAGACTTCTGATGGGACTGATATAACAACTTCATCTGTCGGTGAAGGTCTTGGTCAGATATACGCACACCCATATAACGGCTTGTTCGCTGTTATCGGTAATGGTGCAGACGGTGAAGGTAAAGTCGATTCTATCAGGATCGCAGGCAGTATGAATGTGCGCAACACTATAGATGGAATGAATATCGGCGGTATCGCGGCTGTTTCACAGGGCAGTACTTCTCTGCGAAACATCATCGCTCAGCAGACTGTCAATTATGGTGAGCCTGATCCTGTTAACGGCAGTGAATCAAATGGTAAGAACATCGGCGGCGTTATAGGCATCGCAAACGCTCCTGATAATGGCACTATAGCTGTAACAGGGACAAATACTATAAGCACAGCATTCAATATAAGCAATAACTTTAAAAGCTGGGATACTCTTGGTGCATTGATAGGTAAAGTTACTTCTCATAAGTTTACTATCGATATCGCTCAGGGTGCTTCCGATAAGCTGACGGTCGCGCACACTATGGTCGATGGTGGGTTTACTGCCGGCACAAATGCAGACGGCGGCGGACTGATAGGCTACATTACATCAGGTACAAAATATTCAGACAGAAAGGTCAATATCGATAATCTTTATATTGATGGCTGTAAGGTCATCAATAAGGCTTCCGCCAATGGCGGAGGTCTATTAGGCTATGCGTGGCTTGATACGGATACGACTATAGGCGGCATTGAAGTCACAAACGCGGCTATAACAAATTCTTCACCGAATGTGGGCGTAATGTGTTATGCAGCCACAGGCAGGTGGCAGGTGAATGACCTTAAAGTTGATAAGCTGTCTTTGTCAGGCGGGGCAGAGGCTTCCATCGGCATGCTTGTGAATAAGGCATATGAAGGCAATAAAGGACTGTACCTTGATGTGCTGAGATCGGGTTATATCCTCACAGATAAGTCAAGCGATACAGGTATAACTCTGCCCGATACTCTTTCAGTATATGATGAGATAGCGGCTTATTCCGCAAATAATGTCGTTAAGGGCAGCTATACAGAAGGTAATAACACATACGGCGCAGGTGTCATATCCATCAACATGAATGCTGCGAGAAATTCGGGAAGTGCGCTGATAACTTCAACAGGTACATATCAGGATCAGCTTGTCAGCGCATCAGCAGCTTTAGCAGATGCCGCAGGATACCCGAATGCAAATTCAAGATATTACTATGATCTTGATATGATGAACAGTTCTGATGCAGGTCAGAATATCGTTCTCTGGAGCGTTAACAAGTATGCTTCTGCAAATATAAGAGGTCTGTTTGTTAGTACAGTAAATAATAATACCCTGTCAGGCAATGCAGATATGACAGGTCTGTCCTTCTACCCCATAGAGTGCAAAGAAAACTGTAATATCAGCGGGCTGACACTTACTATGGATCATATGGGCGTATATGGCGCAGAAAGTGTCAGCAACACAGACGGCTATATCCGTGATGCGGGTGATGTGACCAACAAAAATCAGCATTACCTCATGCAGTCAGGACTTTTTACGTACCTTTCAAACACCAAAACTCTCACTATAAGCGGAAATAATACCTTAAAGGGCACATTTCTTGAGGTTGACGGCGTTTCCGGCGTTCTTATAAGCGGTACATCTAACGGAAGCATCGTTTCAGCATCGGGCAGTACGCTGAAACTTGATGGCATATCGCCTAAGACCACTGCAAATGCGTCATATGATGGCGGCTATCTCCTTGTGAACAATATCACAAGAGTAAACAGCATAAATTCCGCTGATGACATAACCATCAGACTTGAAGGTATCAGCACGACTGATTATTCGCAGGGTGTCACTGTTGCAAAGAGTCTTCTGGGTGCGGCTTCGGGAAACGATCTTAATATCGAATTTACCAAGATAAAGCTGGATTCAAGAAAATCGGGTACATTGAGCAGTAATAATGCCCTTGATGATGCCTATGGTACAAAAAGTGCGATCTTTACAGATGCTACACTTCTGGCTTCGATAAAAACAAATGACAAAGCTCAGCTGAAATATTACTATACGATAGAAGAAGACTGGGGCACAAACGGTACAAACGGCACCAGATGGGTCACATACGGTAAGGAGATCATTGACTCCAAAGAATACCGTGAAAACAATATTTCACAAGAGAGTAAATATGACGGAAGCAGTTATTATACTCACCCTACAACATATCAGAGTGGTTCGTCCTACAATGATTTTAGTACGGACTTTCTTCCTTATGTCGCTGTGGAATTTACAGAAGCTAAGTCCAACGAACTGTATTTCAGAGAACTGAGAGTTAACGTTTCTGCTGAGGGTCTGACAAAGGGCTGCGGAACTTATAATGATCCCTATATTATCACTGATGGTAAGCAGCTGGTAGCTGTTTCGAGATTTATCTATAACGGTACTACGAACGAACTTTCAAAGGTACAGCTTCCTAAAGATAAAGGCAGCTATGATTCTATCAGTGAGAATACAGTTGGTTCACGCTGGTGTACAGATAAAGACGGCGAAACTTTCCATGCTTTGTTTACCCCCGACGGAGATACAAATTATAAAAATGGCGATATCTTATGGAATAAAACAAACGTACAGTATTATCTTGCAAATGCTTATTATAAGGTCGAAAACAATATTGACCTGTCAGGCGATAATGCAACAGGCTTTGTAGGACTTGGCGGCAATACACCTAATACTGCTTTCAGAGGAGTTATCGTCGGTGAAACGAAAAGTGAAACTGACAGCACTCCGGAATATACTATCAAAAATAATAGCAAGTATCCTTTTATAAATATTTCCAACGGCTGTGTGGTCAAGGATATCAATATAGAGGTAGGCTCTGATATTTCTTTGGATCAGGGCACTAACGGATATAACAATGCTTACTTTGGTTACGCTTCATGGTGCAAATACTACGGCGGCATAATGGGCGAGATCATGGGCGGCGACAACATCATCGACAACAGCTATGTGAAATTCGCAAACGGCAAAAAGGTCACTCTCAGTGGCACTAACGGCACAATTGTGCCTGTCGGCGGCTATGTTGGCGTGGTCGTATTCGGTGGACTGATCTTCAAGAATATGGACGCACGTACTGTATCAAGCACAGGGCTGAATGTTATCTATAGTAATGGCAATACCCAAACTACAAATGGCGTTAATCTGGCAAACAGCACAGATAGTACCGTTCAGGAATCGTGGGCGGCTATCTATGTCAACCCGATCGTCGGTCGTGTTATAAACGGTTATGCGGTCAACGAAACAGGCGGCAATGCACTTAATGCAAAGGGAGAAAAGGTTCAGCAGTTCTCTGTGACTGAGGACGGTCATTATCATGATGATGCAAACACCGAAAGAAGCGGTATCAAGCATACCCTGAAAAACGGCAAGAAGCATTATTCTATTGCTGACATAAATAAGAGCGAGACAGAAAAGCTCGATGTTACCGCTATTCCATCAAGCAGCGGTGATGGCAATATCAATGTTCCGAATGCACAGGCATTGTTTGTGCTGTCGCTCATCACACAGTCGGGAGCGGGTACAGCAACGGATAACGATCTTGGCGACTACAATAACTCTCTATCATATGGAACGTACAGTGATACGATTTTCGGCATGAGCCATGATGCTTCTTACAGCGATGTCGGAACAGATGAAGCAACGAGCAATGACTATAGTGATTATGTTTGCTTTGATACTGCCGATAAAAAGGCATTACCGTATATTGTTAAGCATTATACGATAGGCGAGACAGTGACTGGCTCTGTAACTGAGTATGAAGAAAAAACAATCGAATGGGATGAAACTGTTTTAGATGAGGAATATGACTATTCCAAAGTACAATTTACTGGGGATTCTATTCCAAATGGTTCAAAGTTTGTAATAAAGGGAACTCGAAGTACTGGTGATTATGTGACAAGTGAGCTTTGGTCATCTACAACGGAATATGTTAATAAACGTAACAGTGTTCTTTATAGTACTAATAAAATTAAGCAAGCAGAAGATGATCTTAGTTTGGATGATACAAAGTTAAAGAATGCTACTGAGTTCTACTTTGAACAAACCGCTCCAAATGCAACAGATTATTACATTTATTATATCGAGAAAGATGAGAATAACAATGAGCAAAGAAAATATTTGACAGTTACTGAAGTTACTCAAGTTGGAGGAAAATGGCCTGATAACGATCATGCTTTAAGAGGTAATTATGAATTTGGAATTACTCCAATTACAAGCTTTACGCTACAAAAAAGCAATAATTACTGGCAGATAAAAGATAGTAAATTCACTATGAATTATTCTGGTGATAATACTAACTTTTGTGCTTGGACAAAAACTGATGCAGGAAGCATCTTGGCATTGTACACAAAAACTGTAACTCAAAGATCTCATATCGAACATCATTCTGAAACAGAATACATACCGCATACAAGTATAGTTACAACCAATAACTACCCCGCCCGTTGTGTAACTTCTACCCTCGGCCACTACAACATCAACCTTACAAGCGGCGTTTCGTATCAGCTTCCCGACAGTTTTCGTGGACTGGGCTGTGTCGGCAATAACAATACAGCTTATGAGATAAAACTCGATAGATTTGACGGCAAGGGCTGTATGATCGATGAGGATATCTATCTTAACAAGTTCCAGAGTGATAACTACCTCAATGTCATTCACAACGCTGTAACGCAGTCAACGAATACAGGCAGTGCATATGGTGTAAACAAAGAACAGGATCATCACGGCATTGGTCTGTTTGACAGTATCAAAACCAAAGGTGAAGACAGCAAACTTACCAATTTCAAGGTCGGCGGTTCTGTGAATACAGAGATATATAACAATACATATAGTGAAACTGCTCAGGAACAGACAATTTATGGAAATGATAAGGCAAGATTTATAAGTGTTGGCGGTGTTTGTGGTTCGACTAACGCTACAGAAGCATATCTTACTTTTGACAATATAGAACTGAGATCGCTTTCTGTGTGTGGTTCGTGTATTGTCGGTGGACTTTTAGGTTATTCTAATAACCAGTCAAAAACCATAATAGTCAAGGTCAATGAATGCAGAGCAACTGATCTGTCAATAAAGCTGAATTCGAGTTCAGCTCAGGAAGATATAGTAAAACCAAGAAATGCAATGGGAGGATTTGTCGGCAAATGCGTTGAGGGTGCTGTGGAAATTCATGGAAATACAACAACACTTTCGAGTGTTACATTAAAATCATTTGGCTATGAAACGTTAAGTGGTGTTACAGACCACCGTACAGTGGCAGGCGGTCTTGTAGGATTTGCAGGTAACGGCTGTAGGATCTATGATATGACTTTGTCACCATCGGCAGGTCATGAAGTGACCATAGGCAGTGATTATACAGGTTATGCAGGCGGTCTTGTAGGTCTGATGCAGCCATTCAATAAGGGTGAAAAGACTTGTGTATCTGTATATCAGAATTGTACGGTTGAAAAAATCAATGTAAACGGACACTATGCAGGCGGTTTCTACGGCGGCAAGTGGATAAACGACTATTCTCCTTACAGCATAACTCTGGATAACTGTAATATGGTGGGTGATACAAGTACAAACAATACTATAAAAGGAAATTCCCTGCGAAATGAAAATGGTTATGCAGGCGGCTTTCTCGGCTGCGGTAATGTCTATGCCAGCGGTGACCCTAATATTACCATCAAAGATTGCAAAGTATCACACTATAATATAACTTCAACTGTTGGTACAAATGGCGATAAAGGTTATGTCGGCGGATTTATAGGCTTTACAGGTTCGTATGAGGCTGATAGTTCAATAACTTGCTATATCTATGACAGTTCTGTTGAAAACTGTGTTATCGGAACGGATAATAACTACGCAGGCGGTGCTATAGGAAAAGTTGAAAGAAAGAGCGACAAAAGTGACAACAAACTTCTCGGCTACAACATCAAACTGGATCATGTTACCAGCCAGAGTTCAAGAATGGGTGCATGGATAGGCTATGTTGACAGTAAAGATGACAGCACTTCTATACAGTTTGCAGGTCTGGGCATTTATGGCAACGGTTTTACACGGAATGTTGGCAACATAGAGAATTTTGAAAGAGCGTCTTTTGTTTTTGCTGACTACAGCGGTGCCTGCGGCGGCAGTATTCCTGAAGGAAAAACTGAAATAGTATACCCGACAAAGGTTTCAGAATTTGATGCTTCAAACAATGTTGAAATGCCGAGATATCCTTACGTCAACATCAATCCACAGATGTCTGTGTGCAATGGTAAGATAATTTCGGGCGATGGTGCGGTACTGTCAGGTACAGCTTCGTCTGCATCTGAATACAGTGGCAAGACCGCTGAAAAAACTATGGCACTAAAGATATATGAGGACACTCAGCTGACAGATACAAGTGCCGCAAACTATTCAAGACGCTATACAACATTCGGAACGTTTAATGGTACTGATGATGCTAAAATAAATGGCGGCAATAAGATAGATCATTATATGAAGCGTACAGTCAGCGATGATGGTGACCGCATATCGAACTACTACGCCGAAAAAGGCATCAGTACAGCAGACTATGATAATTTTGCATGCGTAGTCATAGCGAATAACACAACAAATGAAACGACCGACCTTATCAACCGCTATGCCCAGCTGGTAACAAATACATCAACAGATTATGCGGGAACAGATGCGGCAAATGATTACTTTGATATCAAAGTGGCTTCCTGCAAACTTAAGGACGGCGGCTTTGCTATCGATACGGGAAAAGCA
>OCVV011223901.1_pt1 | contig 13040 bp, 11 predicted proteins | sample 1539721 | NCBI WGS metagenome assembly OCVV01 (sample SAMN02144230, study PRJEB22623) | gut metagenome | biome: sheep rumen | host: Ovis aries | place: New Zealand
ATAGAGTAAAGCAACTTTTAATTATTAAAAAGATAGATAATATAAATATTTATCTTTTTTTGTAACTCTTAAAATTGATTACCTAAAAGCAAGTAAAAATATTATATAGTAAATTGAATTTCAAATCATATCAATTTACTAAGTTCATTATACGTGTTATAATATCTAACAGGTGATTTGATGGATAAAATAATAATTAAAGGTGCTAGAGAAAATAATTTAAAAAATATTAATATTGAACTACCAAAAAACAAATTAATCGTAATGACAGGTTTATCAGGAAGCGGAAAAAGTTCCTTAGCTTTTGATACGATTTATGCCGAAGGTCAAAGAAGATATGTAGAAAGTTTATCTGCCTATGCGAGACAGTTTTTAGGTGGTTCTGAAAAACCAGATGTAGACTCAATAGAAGGTCTTTCACCAGCAATATCAATTGATCAAAAAACAACCAATAATAATCCAAGATCAACAGTTGGAACAGTAACAGAAATATATGATTATTTAAGACTTGTTTTTGCACGTGTAGGAATTCCATATTGTCCAAATCATAATATTCCAATAACTTCACAAAGTGTTGAAGAAATGACAAATAAAATTATGGAATATCAAACTGGTACGAAATTAGTAATTATGTCTCCTGTCGTTCATGGTGAAAAAGGAACTCATAAAGATCTTTTTGATAAATTAAGAAAAGACGGTTATATTAGAGTTCGTGTAAATGACGAAATGATGGATTTAGGAGAAAATATAGAATTAGAAAAAAATAAAAAATCAAAAATAGAAGTAGTAATTGATAGAATTATTTTAAAAGATGAATCACGTTCTAGATTATTTGAAGCAATAGAACAAGCAACCAAACTATCAAATGGTAAAGTAGTAGTCCAAATATTAGGAGATGAAGGTAAAGAATTAGTGTTTTCTGAACAATTTGCTTGTCCCCATTGTGAATTTTCTCTTCCAGAATTAGAACCACGTATGTTCAGTTTTAATGCACCATATGGAGCTTGTCCAGATTGTAAAGGACTTGGTATGAATTTACAAATAGATGAAGATTTATTAATACCAGAGCCAAAGAAATCTATAGCAGAAGGTTGCATCAAAACCCTAACAGATGATCCCGAGGCTATAGAATTTATGGAATTAGAATGTCTTTGTAATCACTACAAAATTGATATGAGTAAGCCATGGTCTAAACTAACAAAAAAACAAAAGGATTATATTCTCTATGGAAGCGATGAATTAATTAGAATCAAATATCAAACTCGTGGAGGAATGAAAAGAGATAAAAAAGACTTTTATGAAGGAATCATCAATAGATTAGAAAGAAGATATATGGAAACATCATCCACTTGGATAAGAGAATGGTTAGAAAACTATATGGTAGAACATACTTGTGATACATGTCACGGAGCCCGTTTAAATGATGATGTTTTACAGGTAAAATTAGGCAAAAAAAATATATATGAAGTGACAACTATGTCCATTAAAGAATTAATTCCCTTTTTTAAGAATTTAAAATTATCAGAAGAAAAAAGAGAAATAGCCAAATTAGTAATAAAAGAAATTCTAGATAGACTAGAATTTTTATCAAACGTAGGTCTAGAGTACTTAACACTAAGTAGAAGTGCTGGAACGTTATCAGGAGGAGAAGCCCAACGAATTCGACTAGCTACTCAGATTGGGTCTCATTTAACAGGTGTCTTATATGTATTAGATGAGCCTAGTATTGGACTACATCAAAGAGATAATGAACGTTTAATTAATTCAATGTTAGAAATGAGAGATTTAGGAAATACTTTAATTGTTGTTGAACATGACACAGATACGATGTTAGCTAGTGATTATCTAGTTGATATTGGCCCAGGAGCTGGAGAAGCAGGGGGTAACATTATTGCCCAAGGGACACCACAAGAAGTAATGAAGAATAAAGATAGTCTTACGGGCAAATACTTAAGTGGCGAAATGAGCATTGAAGTTCCTAAAAAGAGAAGAAAAGGCACTGGAAAACATTTAAAAATTAAAGGTGCAAAAGAGAATAATTTGAAAAATATAGATGTTGATATTCCACTAGGAACATTTACTTGTGTAACAGGAGTATCAGGAAGTGGCAAATCATCTTTAATCAATGAAATATTATGTAAAGCCATATCTCAAAAAATATATAATAGCAAAGAAAAACCAGGAAAACATGATAAAATATTGGGAATCGAAAATCTAGATAAAATCGTAGCAATCTCCCAAAATCCAATAGGAAGAACCCCCCGCTCAAATCCTGCAACTTATACAGGAGTCTTTGATGATATTAGAACCGTTTTCACTACAACCAAAGAAGCAAAGATGTATGGCTTTGAAAAGAATAGATTTTCCTTCAATGTAAAAGGAGGAAGATGCGAAGCCTGTCGTGGAGATGGTGTAAAGAAAATAGAAATGCATTTCTTACCAGATGTTTATGTACCATGTGAAGTTTGTCATGGAACTCGTTATAATGGAGAAACCCTTAACATAAAATATAAAGACAAGAATATAGCAGAAGTATTAGACATGAGAGTTACCGAAGCACTACATTTTTTTGAAAACATTCCTAAAATCAAAAGAAAATTACAAGTTTTAGAAGATGTGGGATTAGGATACATTAAATTAGGACAAAGTGCCCCAACTTTATCAGGAGGAGAAGCCGAGCGAGTAAAGCTTGCTAAAGAGTTACAAAAAGTATCAACAGGGAAAACAATATTCGTTTTAGATGAGCCAACAACAGGATTACATACCCATGATATAAAGCGCTTACTTGCAATTTTACAAAAAATAGTAGATAATAAAGATACAGTGGTAGTTATAGAACATAACCTAGATGTAATTAAAGTTGCTGATCACATTATAGATTTAGGACCAGAAGGTGGCGATGAAGGAGGAACGATTGTTGCAGAAGGAACTCCAGAAAAAGTAGCTAAAGTAAAAGAATCATATACAGGAAAATTTTTAAAGAAATTTCTTTAGAGGTGATAAAGTGCAATTAATAATAAAAGAAAAAAATAAAATAAGATTGAATCGATTCATAGACTGGATAATCTATATGGTTGGATATACGGCAGTATTTATCTTTGTAACCAGTTTTTTTAAATCAATCTATATTGATAGTAATCACTTAATCATATGGTCTACAATCATAGTTTTATTAATATATATTTTAAATAAAACGATAAAACCAGTTTTAGTAACCCTAACAATTCCTATTACAGGAGTAACATTGGGACTGTTTTATCCATGTATCAATGTCTTTATTATAAAATTGGTAGACTGGCTACTAGGAAAACATTTCCAAGTAAAAAATTTATTAATTGCACTTTTAGTAGCAATTCTTTTATCAACAATAAATTTTATAATGGAGCGCTTCATAGAAAATATTATAGAAGCAGTAAAAAAGTATGAGTAGTATTTTTCTTGATTTTGGATTTTTAAAAATTAAATGGTACTCCTTTTTTATATTAATTGCCATGTTAATAGCATTCTTTATCATAGCAACAGAAGCAAAAAAAAAGGAAATGGATGATGACAGTTTAATAAATATGATTTTTTATGGAATGCTTATTGGTATTTTAGGAGCCAGAATATATTATGTTTTATTTAATTTAACTTATTATTTATCAAATCCATCCGAAATACTTATGATATGGAATGGAGGCTTAGCAATTCATGGTGGAATTATTGCAGCCCTAATATTTTTGTTTTTTTACTCAAAAAAGAAAAATTTAAATTTTTTACTAATGTTAGATATTATTGTTGTTGGGGTAATATTAGCTCAATCAATAGGTAGATGGGGCAACTTTTTTAATCAAGAGGCATATGGAAGAACAGTAACATTAGATTTTTTAAAAAAATTGCATCTTCCCCAATTTATTATTAATGGAATGTATATTGATGGAGTATATAAAGAGCCAACATTTTTATATGAATCAATTATATCTTTTATTGGATTTTTAGTTTTAAGCCTAACAAGAAAAAAAATAAAAGTAAAAGTAGGACAGTTATCTGGAATATATTTTATGTGGTATGGAATAGAAAGATTTTTAATTGAATCCCTTAGAGCTGATTCCCTTATGCTTGGAAAAATAAAAGTAGCTCAATTAGTATCATTAATTGCATGTCTATGTGGCTTACTTTTAATCATAAAAAGTTCAAAAAAGAAAAATTTGTACAAAGATGAATTAATAAGGAGGACTTATGTATAAAAAAATAGTTGTATTTGGAGGAGGAACAGGAATCTCTTACTTATTAAAAGGTTTGAAAGACTTTCCTGTAGATATAACAGCAGTTATTACTGTTTCAGATAATGGAAAAAGTACAGGAAAATTAAGAGAAGAGTTTCATATTCCAGCAGTAGGTGACGTTAGAAAAGTCATTACAAATTTATCGCAAATAGATAACCCAATAAAAGAAATGATGTCCTATCGGTTTAATACATCTAGTGATTTAGATGGACATGCTCTTGGAAATTTAATTCTAACAGCTATGTTAGATATAACAGGATCGTTAAAGGATTCTATTAAGCATTTAAGTAAATTATTAGATGTAAAGCACACTGTTTTACCAATTTCTGAAGATTCTAATTTAACATTAATGGGATTAGATGTAGAAGGAAATGTTATTGAAGGAGAGGAACAAATAACAAAATCTCCGAATAAAATTGAAAAAATTTATTATAAAAATGAACCAAAAGTATTGAAAGAAGTACTGGAAGCAGTAAGAAAAGCTGATTTGATTATTCTCAGTATGGGTAGTTTATATACAAGCGTATTACCAAATATTATTTGCAAAGAAGTAAAAAAAGCCTTAAGCAAAGCAAAAGCTCCAATCATGTATTTATCAAATATTGTTACTCAGCCAGGAGAAACAGATGGATTTATGGTTAGTGATCATATAAAACTTTTTAATAGATATCTCGAAAACAAAAAAGTAGAAATTGTAGTAGCAAGTAATACTCCAATTTCTAAAAAAATGGCTGAAAAGTATGAATGTAAAGAACAAAAAGATCCAGTCCTAATAGATTATGAAGAATTAGAAAAAATGGGAGTAGAATTAATAGAAGCAGACTTAACAATTGTGGATAAAGATAATACTTTAAAACATAATAGTTTAAAATTAAGTTCTATTATATTCTCATATTTAATGAGATAATATGTCATTTACAACAACAATAAAAGAAGAGATAACAAAAATAGAAATTTCATCTTCTGAAAAAATAGCTGAATTATCAGGCTATGTCAGAAACAATGGATTAATAGAAAAAGAAAAAGTTTTTATGACAACAGAAAATAAATGCATAATAGAAAGAGTAACAGAAAACATAAAAGATTTATATAGTTTTGCTCCTAAAGTAGAAATAATTGAAAATAGAAACTTTAGTAAAAATAAACTATATCAAATAGTTTTAGAAGATAAAGAAAATAAAGTATTAAAAGACATAGGAGTTGTTAATGACAAAAGAAAATATTTAGATACAATTCCAACTTATATTGTAGGAGCTAATGAAGAAATAAGATCCTACTTGAGAGGTGTATTTTTAGCTTCTGGAAGCATTAATGATCCAAAAACATCTAGGTATCATATGGAAATACTTTTAGCAAACTCAAAAGAAGCGGTTTTTGTTCAAAAACTATTGAATTTATTTGAACTGAATGCGAAAATTTTAGGACGAGAAAAAGGCTATATGATTTATATTAAAGAAGCTGAAAAAATAAGTGATTTCTTGAAATTAATAGGAGCAACGAAAGCAGTACTATATTATGAAGATGTTCGAGTTTATCGCGATCAAAAAAACAAGGCAAATAGATTAAATAATATGGAACAAGCAAATGTTGATAAGACAGTAGAAACAGCAATGAATCAACTAAGAGATATTGAAATTATAGAGAAAAATGATGGTTTAATGCTTTTAGACGAAAAAGCAAGAGAAACAGTCAAATATAGAAAAAAATATCCAGAAACATCTTTAAAAGAATTAGCTGAAATTATTTCACTAGAAACCAATAAGCCAATTACAAAATCGGGATTAAATCACAGATTAAGAAAGATAAAAGAATTAGCTGAAAGTCTTAGAAAGATAAATAAAGAATAGACATAAATAAATTGAAGTTGCAAGATAAAAGTGTACATAAAGACGTGTATACTTTTTTCTTGATATAATATGATAAAGTATCAACCAAAATTGCAAAAGAAAATACTTCCAGTATAACATTAATAGATAAGTTACAAAAAATATAAAATATGGAAAGACATCATTAAAAAAATATGAAAATAACAACTTATGTGTTTTTAAAAGCTAATATAAAATCATTTTTTATATTATCCGTTTTACAAGCTTTACGTTTTTATTATTTTTTTAATGAAAAAAAATAATAAGTATATGTTAGAATTAAAAAAAGGAGAGAGAAAATGGAAGAAAAAAAGAAAAAAGAAGAAAATGAGGCAAAAAGCAAAAAGAATAATCCTGTGTGTGTAATAATTTTAATGGTTACGTTAATAGTTTTATTCTCTTGTGTTGCCTTTGCTGGTGGAATGTATTATTATGAGAACTATTTAAATGATAAGAGAGAAGAAAAAACAACAATAGAGAAAAAAGATTCAAAAAAAGAAACCGAAGAAGCTACTGAGTTAACAGAACAAGAAAAGCAAGCTTTAGATGGAATAGTACGTGAATTAAATATTAATTTTGCTAATTATTATAATAGAAATCTTACATCAATCCCAAATCAGAATTTACTATTTTTTGCCCTAAAAAAAATAGGGTTTAATAAGACTATTTCAAAGGAAGAAATTGAATCTATTATAAGAAAGTATTTTGGAGAAACTATTAAAGTTAATCATGAACCTATAAAATGTAATATAGCAAATCACGAGCCTCTTTATAACTACGAAAATGGCACTTACACAATGAATGAAAATCACGGTGGACATGGTGGCAGTTATAATGGAGGAGCAGATTCAGAACTAAATTTTATTTCAGGTTCAAAAAAAGGAAATACAATTACGGTAGATTATAAAATAGCCTATTATAATCATTGTGCAGACACTTGTGTACTATATGCGTTATATGATATGGTTGGAGAAGAAAAAACACTTCTATATTCTACAGAAAAAAACAACGGAGCTATTGAACCTTTAATATATACAGATGATATATACAGTTCTATTAAAGATAAACTTCACATTACTAAATTTACATTTGAAATATCTGATGAAGAATATCATTTAAAAAGTGTAAGTATTGAAAAATAATTTATCTAACAACAATAAATTATGACATAATAAAAAACATACTAGTACAATGAAATTGAAAAAAGCATATAAAAAACATATATGCTTTTTCTTAGTATAAGGTAATAATATGATAAAACAAAAAATAAGAAAACGAAAGCAAGAAAGTAATTAGACGAATATCAAAATAAAAGAAAGATAAAGACATTGAGACTATCATTCACAATGTCAAAAATTTATAGATAATATTTTTAAGAATAATAACAATTATTATTTAAGCTACAACTGTAATATAAAACTCATCTAGATTTTAATTAAAGCTTTTTGTATTTATTTTGCAATTTTATCAACTAATCCATAATGAATAGCTTCAATAGCTGATAAGTAATTGTCACGATCGGTATCTTTTTCAATTGTTTTAATACTTTTTCCAGTATTCTTAGCTAAAATTTTATTCAGTCTTTCTTTGAGTAATAATATTCTTTCAGTGGCAATCTTAATATCACTAGCTTGCCCTTCACTTCTACCTAAAACCTGATGAATCATAACATCAGAATTTGGAAGAATTAGTCTTTTTCCCTTACAACCACTAGATAATAAGAAAGCTCCCATGCTAGCAGCAATTCCAAAGCAAATAGTTGAGACATCACTTTTAACAAAGTTCATTGTATCATAAATTGCTAAACCACTAGTAACACTTCCTCCAGGAGAGTTAATATATAAATAGATATCATCATGACTGAGAGAATCTAAATATAACATTTGAGCAACAATATTGCTACTAACTTCATCTGTAATTTCCCCAGAAAGAAGAATAATTCTATTTTTTAATAATCTAGAATAAATATCATAGCTTCTTTCGACACTGTTTTCTTGATCAACAACAACTGGAATAAAGTTCATAACTATCACCTATTTATAGTATAATGTCAATAAAAATAAATATTCATATAATAATGTGACAAAATGTGTTATACTGAAAATAATAATAGAGGAGTGTGGTATAAGTGATAGAGACAATCGAAATTATAATAAGAGGTAAAAAATATAAATACAGTAAAAACATTACTTTACAAGAAATATATAAGGAACACCAAGAAACACACCAATATCCTATTATTATAGCTAAAGTAAATAACAGATTAAGAGAATTAAGCTACAAATTAACAGAAGATTGTACAGTAGAATTTTTGGATTTAACTTCATATGAGGGAAGCAGAGTACATATAAGTGGCTTAATATTTGTCCTTCTTTATGTTGTAAAAAAATTATATGGAAAAGATGCTGATATCAGAGTTCGCCATTCGCTAGATAAAGGAATTTACATTCAAACGACATTTAAATTGACAGAAGAAAAATTAGCAAGAATCAAAGAAAAAATGAAAGAAATAATAGAAAAAGATTTACCAATTACTAAACTAATGATTGACCGTTTTGAGGCAATTGATTATTATAATAAAATAGGTGACCAAGTAAAAGCACAGGTGCTAAGATACAATACAGACAACTATATTAAACTATATCGTTTAGGAAATCTTTATAACTACTTTTATACCTTAATGCCATTGTCAACAGGAAAAGTGAAAGACTTTGATTTGACTTATATTAAAGGAAATGGCTTTAATTTAAGATTTCCAACAGTCTATATCAATAGCAAAATTCCAAAATATGAGCATCATCCTAAAATGTTAGATGTTTTTAATCACTATAAAGAATGGGCAAAATTAATTAAAGTAGAAACAACCGTTGATTTAAATCGGATAGTGTCTACAGGAAAAATTAGTGACCTAATAAAGATGGATGAAACGGTTCAAAGTAATAGATTGCTTTTTCTAGCTAAAGACATTAACGATGGAAAGGATAAGATAAAAATAGTTTTGCTAGCCGGACCATCTTCTTCTGGTAAGACAACAACCTCTAGAAAACTATGTATGTATTTAAAAATATTTGGTTTAAACCCAAAAACGATTAGTATGGATGACTATTTCTTAGATCGCAAAAACACCCCACGAGATAAAAATGGCAATTATGACTTTGAAAGTCTAGAAGCTCTAGATTTAAGTCTTTTTGATAAACAAGTGGCTAGTCTACTAAAAGGAGAAGAAGTAACTCTTCCCACTTACAACTTCATCATAGGAGAAAAAGAATATCAAGAAAAAATGAAATTGGAAGAAAATGATATTTTAATCATTGAAGGAATACACGCTTTAGATAGCAGAATTTTAACAAATATTAAAAGAGAAAAGAAATTTAAAGTATATATAGCACCACTAACAGAATTGAACATGGATAATCATAATCGTATTTCTACAACGGATAATCGGCTATTAAGAAGAATTGTTAGAGATAATAGAACTAGAAATTATCCTGTTGAAAGGACTTTAAAACAATGGGCTAGCGTAAGAGAAGGAGAAGAAAAATATATTTTTCCATATCAAGATGAAGCTGATGAAATGATAAATTCAGCTGCCATTTATGAAATAGGAGTCCTAAAAACATATGTAGAACCCCTATTGTACTCCGTTGAAAATACATCCCCATACTATGAAGACGCTAAAAGATTAATCAATTTCTTAAGATTATTCTTACCAATACCTGCAGATTCAATACCAGAAGATGCTATTATAAGAGAATTTATTGGCGGAGGATATTTTCACGAATAAAAGAATCCACAAAAATTGTGGATATTTTTATTTATTAAGCAATTAATATTTTATATGTGCTTTTTTAAAGGAACATCCAATGACTATCAAAATCCATCCTATTGATAAGAAATATATTACTATACCAAGCAAATCCTTGTTTCTTTTTCATCTAAATCTAAAACTAATGGAAAAAAAACTAGTCATCTAAATGAAAAAGCAAATAAATAAATAAAAAAATATTATGTAAAATTTTTAATTTTATTTGACAATAATTAAAAAAATAAAAAAAATAATGTATAATAAGAATAAGGAGATGATAAAGTGATAAGAGTAGCAATTAATGGATTTGGAAGAATTGGAAGATTGTGTTTTAGACTAATGGAAGAAAATGAAGAATTTGAAGTTGTTGCTGTAAATGACTTAACAGATGCAGATCAACTTGCCTATTTGTTAAAATATGATACAAATCACAGAAATTACAGAATTGATGAAATTCACGCTGAAGGAGAATATATAGTTGTTGGAAATCGTCGTGTAAAAGTTTACGCTGAAAAAGATCCAGCAATGTTACCATGGAAAGATTTAAACATTGATGTAGTTTTCGAATGTACAGGTTTATTTACATCAGACGAAAAAGCAATGGCTCATATTAATGCTGGGGCCAAGCATGTTATTATTTCAGCACCAGCAAGCGGAGATTTAAAAACAATTGTCTACAATGTAAATCATGAGATATTAACCGGAGATGAAAAGATTATTAGCGCAGCTTCATGTACAACAAACTGCTTAGCACCGGTAGTAAGCGTTCTAGATAAAGAGTTTGGGATTGTAAAGGGATTTATGACAACTGTACACGCTTATACAAATGATCAAGCTTCATTAGACATTGCTCATAAAAAAGGACATATGGCTCGCCGGGGTAGAGCTTGTGCAGCAAATATTGTACCAGCATCAACCGGAGCAGCCTCAGCTATCGGATTAGTTTGTCCAAATTTAGCAGGTAAACTTGATGGAACTGCTATGAGAGTACCTGTACCTACTGGGTCAGTTATAGATTTAGTTCTAGAACTTGGAAAAAATACCACAAAAGAAGAAATTAATAAAGTTCTAAAAAATCATACAAATGAAACAATGGAATTTACAATGGATCCAATTGTTTCAAGTGATATTATTGGAAGACGCTGTGGATCCTTAATAGATGGATTACTAACCAATGTTTTAGAGGTAGATGGAAAGCAACTAGTTAAAGTAGTATCGTGGTATGACAATGAAATGAGTTATACTGCACAAATGGTTCGCACAGCAAAATATTTAATGAATAAATAAAAAAGGAAGAATAATCATAATTGAATTCCTTTTTTTTTAACACAAAAAATGATATACTTATAATGAATAGGAGAATTATAATGAATACAATAAATGATTTAAATATAGAAAATAAAAAAGTAATCATACGATGTGATTTCAATGTGCCAATAAAAGATGGCAAAATAGTAGATGATACCCGAATAAAAGAATCGCTAGAAACCATAAAATATTGTTTGAAAAAAAATTGTAAAGTAATTTTACTATCTCATTTAGGAAGAATAAAGGAAGAAAAAGATCTTGAGAAGAATAATCTTTCTCCAGTAGCAAAGGATCTATCAAAACTACTAAATAAAAAAATAATTTTTAGTGAAAAAACTAAAGGGAAAGAATTAGAAGAAAAGATAGAAAACATGAACTATGGAGATGTTTTATTAATTCAAAATACAAGATACGAAGATTTAGAAGGCCAAAAAGAAAGCAAAAACAATTCAGAACTAGGAAAATATTGGGCATCTTTAGGAGACATCTTTATAAACGATGCTTTTGGAACAGCGCATAGAGCCCATGCTTCCAATGTAGGCATTGCTTCTCATTTACCTAGCGCCTTAGGCTTTTTAATAGAAAAGGAATTAAAGGCCCTATCAACATTAGAAAAACCAGCTCATCCATTTATAGTAATCCTTGGAGGAGCTAAAGTTGTTGACAAAATAGGAGTAATCAAAAGATTAGTTACCAAAGCGGACAAAATACTAATTGGCGGAGGAATGGCTTTTACTTTTTTAAAAGCAAAGGGCTATGAGATTGGAAAATCTATTTTAGATGAAGGAAGCATTGCCTTTTGTAAAGAAGTATTAAAAGATTATAGTGAAAAAATAATATTGCCAGTAGATTTCGCTATATCAACCGAGTATTCTAACTCCGGAATTTACCAAGAAAAAGACATTGAAAATTTTGCAAAAAATGAAATAGGACTAGATATTGGATCTAAAACAAGAAAACTATTTGAAAAACACATAGAAAAAGCAGCTATAGTTATGTGGAACGGGCCATTGGGAGTATACGAATTTGATAAGTATCGAAAAAATACAGATGAAATATTAAAATACTTAGTAAAAAACAAAATAAAAACAATTTTAGGTGGTGGAGATATAGTGGCAGCAGCAACAACGGCAGGATACAAAGAAAAAATATATCATGCATCCACTGGAGGTGGTGCAACACTAGAATATCTAGAAGGAAAAAAATTACCAGGTATAGAAGTTATAAGAAGAAAATAATAATTAAGTGGGTGATGGTTTTGAATAAAGAAAAATTGTTTTTGGTAGATCCATATAATGATTTACAAATTCAAACGATTACAACATTTGAAGATGAAAATAAAATAGAAAAAAAAATATCAGCTGAATTAAAAAAAATACAAAATAACTTCTCAAAAAAACAATACATTAATCAAAAAGAAAGCTCAAATGAATTAGCTATAAATCTTTTCCTAGAAGAAAAAGGTAAAATAAAAGATATTTGTAGTATTCAAGGAGAAAAAGATATAAAAAAATGTAAAATAACATTTGTTCCTATCCAATCACCTACAAGAAAAAAAATGATTAAATTAGCAACAGAGTATGCTCTGGAAATGTTAAAAATGAAACTTGTATTTCTAGATATTAATCCAGAAGATAAGTTAGTAATATCATACTTAAAATCTAATGGATATGAAAATTTAGGAGAAGAAAAAGGAAAAATAATATTTTTAAAAGAAAAGGAATAAAAATATAAAGGTAGATAATATGAAAATTTTAGATAGTATAAAAAAGAACACCATACTATTATTAATTATTA
>OCVV011348449.1_pt1 | contig 13040 bp, 18 predicted proteins | sample 1539721 | NCBI WGS metagenome assembly OCVV01 (sample SAMN02144230, study PRJEB22623) | gut metagenome | biome: sheep rumen | host: Ovis aries | place: New Zealand
GTCAGTTCGTACAGATTACTCATTGTCGATCTCCTTCTTGTCCCACAGATCCAGCCGGTTCAGTGCTTCGAGCAGCTGGGACATCGTTGCCCGGATCTGAATGCTTTTACGACCGCTTTCAGCCGTAATAAGGACGTTCTCAGCGTCAACCTTCTGCAGTGTGATAGTTCTGCCATCCTCACGGAGAATGGCCTGTAAACCATGCAATTTCTTATGTAAGTCACCCATTATCTTTCTCCTCGTCTATTGTTCCGGCAAAGTCTTGCCAGCCGAATTCCAGAAATGCTAAGCGATGCAGTTCGTGTTCTTCTTCGAATGCTCGCAGCAGCTTGTCATAGATCCTGTTAGACTGGCCTCTGGCGCAGTCCTCGCAAAGTGTGTGCCATCCGTCCGTGACGGATCTTTCGCTCGGTGTGACGATCTCGCCGCACCGGAAGCATCTGACTTCAACAGTCTTTGGTGTCTCGATTTTCATGACAGCCTATCCAGTCCGTACTGCTTAATGACGGCGCGTGGTACATCAGCAAATTCTTCGCCGGCAGTTCCCACGATCAGGATCGTTCCAACAAATGTATTGCCGTTGATCGATACGTTCCTGGGCAGACCCATCAGCAGCCCTTCTTCGTTGCACAGGATGATGGAATCCCTTCCGTGCGGATAGGCTTCAATGTAGCCGTCCACTTCTTCCTGAAGAGCAGCCAGTGTGTTCGGAATGTCGATCAGTTCCGGAGCGTGACCCGGACGCATTCTGATGGTCATCATGCTGCATCCTCCTTGAAGTCCTTGTAGACCGTGTTCTTGATATCAGTGATAGATGTTGAATAACCGATGCAATCGTTTTCTTCATCGAAAATATAAAGGCTTGGATCGAACCATTCGGTTTTCGGTTCTGCCTTGTGCAGATAGATCTCCGTCTTATTGGCGACTGTGCGGTAACCGATCCGGCAGAATGAGTGCTTGCCGGTTCTCAGAACTGTCAGCCGGAGATACTTGGAAGCATCGATGATTTCCCAGTTATTGATATCATCGACATAAGCATCGACCTGTTTCCGTGTCATCTTCATCAGATCAGCCCTCCGATCTGTGCGATGGCTGCCATCACAAACATGAGAATTGTGGTAATGAATCCCAGGACATTCAGAGTATCGATGTCCTCTCTGGTGTAGTTATCCGATAATTTCATCCTTGAACTCCTCCCGGGCTTCATCGAAATAGCACCATGCAACGATTGTCTTGTTTGCTTCCTTGACGGACTTGAGCATCTTCTCGTCATCGTCTTTGGCATAAAAGGCATCCCAGTAGACGGAATAGAATGTGTCAGTAACGCAACTGAGTTCACCGTCTCCCCACGAATGGAACACGATGACTCTGGATGATTCAGCCGGCTTTTCCGGCAGAAAGTGTAATTTTAATTTCATAGTCTCCTCTTTTCTCTGATAGAATGAGGATGGTCATTCGACCACCTCTAATGCGGACGGCTTTTCCAGGGCGAGTCCGCTTTTTTCTTTGGTGTACGCTTGGTAGAATTCATCGATCGAAACATCCATGACATACAGAACGCTGGATGTCCGGACTTTGTTGGGGAAGATTATTTTTTCTTCGCCGAGATCCTTGAGATCTTTTTTTCTTGCCAGAACGTAGACCTGTCTTGCCTCTGATTCGCTGAGCATGAATAGGCGTTCGATCTCAGCTTTGTTCAGATGCAGTGATGCATACAATTCCATACGGCTCTTAATTCTGCGCATCGCTTTCCTCCTTTCTTGCGCTGATGCAAGTCAGTCTTCAAAAAAAATAGCAGTTGCAGTCTTCGGACTTAGCTTCATGCCGTTGACGATCTTGGCAGCGATCGGAGTAGAACATACCGTCTCACCAGTTAGAATGCGCCAGATCGTAGATCTGTTGACACCTGCTATATCAGCAAGATCGTTTGCAGACATCTTTCGCTTGTCCATTTCCGCTTTCAGCAGTTCCTTGTTCATTACTCTCCTTTCCACTTGCATTGATGCAAGTTCTGAATATATCTTAACTTTCGTGTTGCACGCTGTCAATAAAAATATTTGCATCCGTGCAACAGATTTTTTTATAATGTGGTTGAGGGGAAGGAAAATGCCATGAAAACAATCATAAGGAATGGAATGGAACTACATGAGATCCGTCCGGGCGTTTATGTCCACACTACAGAAAACGGTATCGAGTATAAAGAGTGGTATATAAGCGAAATCGTTAAAGCCCGGAGACATGATCTTAAAATGACACAACAGCAGCTCGCCGATCTGATCGGTGTCAATATTGGTACTATCTCTAGATATGAATCCGGAAAGATTGAAAAGGTATCTCTTGAACGACTGCAGCAGCTGGCTGATGCCCTGGACTGCACAGTGGATTATCTTGAGGCAAAAGTAAATGATCCTTACGAATCTGTCGATAAAATGGAGCGTTCCAAGCAAGAAACGGATCTGGTCGACCTGTTCCGGGATCTCACTCCGGATCAGAGAGCTGCCATCTTAACCATGATGAAAGGAATGGTGAAATAAGATGCCAATCTATAAGGACAAGCAACGAGGGACTTATTACGTTAAGCTATACAGTACAGATCCGGTCTCCGGAGATCCGATCCAGAAGACCAAGCGAGGTTTCAAGTCAAAAAAAGAGGCTCAGGCATGGGAGGCTGAACAGGTCATAACCAAAGCCAAGCATACCAGAGCCACATTCATGGATCTATTTGAGGAAAACCTAAAATATCTGAACTCTTCCCAGACATCGGCGAACATGAAACGATCCTGGATAACGAAACACTTTCCATTCAAGGACGAGCCGATCGAGTCCATCACGAAGCCGATGCTGATAAACTGGAGGAACGATCTGGAAAAGTCACAGCTGGCGAAGAGGACGATCAACAGAGGCCTCGGTTACATCCGATCGGTCTTCTCCTATGCTAACGCTATATACAATGTTCCGAATAACGGTGCCGTGATCCGGTCGTACAAACTCACCAAGGCTGACAAAAAGGAAATGCAAGTCTGGACTCCGGAAGAATTCAATCGGTTTATAGCAGCTGTGCCGGAGGGTTATTACAAAGCCTTCTTCATCTTCCAATACTGGATGGGCTGTCGGCGTGGAGAAGGAATGGCTGTCTGTAAGGATGATTTCACCGGGAACAAGGTTCGCATCCACCACCAGATAAAACACTTCAAGAACGGCTTCTATGAGCTTAAGACAGGCACTTCTGAACGAACGCTAAGTATAGATAATAAAACCTATGAGTATCTGCAGCCGTACATCCGGGATGCTTGCCCTTTCGTCTTCGGCGGCATCCGGAGTCTTCCGATCACCAACATCCAGCGAGAGATGGAAGCTGCCATCAAGAAGAGTGGTGTCAAACGCATCCGGCTGCATGACCTGAGGCATTCCCACGCATCGAATCTGATCGCTCAGGGAGTCCCCATAATCGCCGTCTCCAAGCGGCTAGGCCATTCATCCATCACTATCACCCTGGACACGTATGCGCATCTTCTGGAGCGTACAGAGGATGAAATGATGGCGACAATCAATGCATTCAGAGAAAAAGAAAAGGTGTAGACCGATTGAGGGATCGTCTACACCACAACATAAGGAAAGCAATAATGCCTAATTATGAGCCGGCTACAATATACCAGATAAATCCAGGATTCGTCTAAAATCATCTCAAAAACATCTCACAGATAAGAAAAAGCCCCATTTCTAGGGCTTTTTTAACGTATGGAGCGAGTGAGCGGAAACGATAGAAGTCCTGTTATTCCCTGTTAAACCCTGTTAAATAGCGTTATTTGGCGGTTATCTCCGTATAAAATCGGTTAATAATTGCTAAATTCATCTCAAAATTTTCTCACGATGTGCCATTTTCGTGCCAAAAAAAGCAAAAGCCTTGCTCGTCAGCAAGACTTCTGTGCGTGTGGACTCCGCAGAGTTACCACCGCTTCCGTGATTCTATTATAACGAAGAAAGGCAAGGTGTCCAGCATCGTCATGCTTCCTTGCCTTTCGATCTGCTCATAGAGCCATCTTCGTTGTTATTATAGCAAATTATTCTGCTTTTCTATCAAATTCCTTCACTCGGATTTTATGGATTCGCTGCAATCTGATTTCTGCCATTTCGTACATTTGGAGCAGTTCTTTCTCGTCATCGGTAACCATCATTCTGTTGATATTGCCACGAAGCAAATCCGCTTCTCTCATAATCTCGTTATACTCTTCATGTGTCATTCTTCTTTCCTTTCTCCGTTACCATCACAATTCATACAATCTATATACTTGTCTAACTTTTCACACCACCACTTACCACTCGCTAGTACATATTCGTCTGCATATTTGCATTCATCACAAAATACTACGTTATTGTTATCTTTCGTCATTCTTCTTTCCTTTCTGTCTGTTCCTTCGGTATGAATTCTGAGCAATACCCTTTGGTGTTATATAGTTGTTTTTGTGTCAATTTAGTTCTTCCGCAATAATGCCACCGCCTTACACATTCACAGCGTTTACATTTTATGCATCCACCAGTTGGTTTTACTACTTGTGTCATTCTTCTTTCCTTTCTGCCGTTTCCCGTAAGTATCCAACGATGAATGTTGGAGAATGTGCCAAGCTGAGCAACACAAGCATCTTATACAGCGGATTATTAAGGCTTTGCTTTCGCCATTTATTCCACGCTTTGAACCTTTTTATCATTCTTCTTTCCTTTCTGCCCAGTCTGCCAGTAGCACTTCAAGATGCTCTGCATATTCTTTTGCTCCAACAGATTCGGCTAACCGCATGGTTTCTTCTATCCATTCAATCGGTATTGCATCAACTGTCGGAAAGTTAGCGAGTATTTCCATTGCATCCCCCATGTCAGACATAAATTCGTATGGGGCATATACTTTCATCAGTGCATCAGCATCAATTAGTCTCATTTCTCCTTCTCCTTCCTGTACTCCTTCTCAATTAGTTTTCGGATCGTGTCCGACATGGATTTAAACCCATGTATCCGCATAAGATATTTCAGCTTCTGCTCAAACTCCTCGTTTATGCGGATGTGAAGTAATTTTGTCTTATTCATGTATACATTATAGCGGATTCGTGTATACAAAGATAGTGTTTTTGCAAGTTACCAGCAAATTAAAAAAGCCTACCCCAGTTAAGGAGTAGGCTAGTTCAGTTTTTAGCATCCACAGTGTAAGGGGAATTGAATCACTGGTGATGCCGTATGATTTCGCTCTGATACTTGTCACGGACTCGTTTCAGTTCCGCTGTGCTGTTACCGTCTATCATGTGGTTCACGATTGCATTCATGCTCTCCATCATGAATAGATCAGTCTCTTTTCTTTGTTCCGTGGCAGTCTCAAGAGCACCAATCCTTTTTTCGTGGTCATCCAGTTTATGGACAGGTGATAATGCCCATTTGATAAATGCACCGATGGCGGTTAGTCCACCGACAAGCCAAAACAGTTGGCTTAATGAAAAAGTGATATCAGTCTGCATTGGTATTGCCCTCATACTTTTCTTTTTTCTCTTTTTCGTACTCGGCAATACTCATTCTAATACATCCGGCAAGGAAGACTCCGAATGCAGAAATGATTGTGGTAGCAATGGCTGTTCCATCCCAGTTTAGAGCACAACCACAGACCCCTACGAAAGCCGATAAGCTCGGTATGAAATAGATCGCAGTCCATTTCAAAGTATCGTATGTAGCATCGGAAATTCTCATAGTCTAATCCTCCAGTTCGTATAAGCAGTCCGGCTTTACTTCATAGCCAAGTTTGTCGCACTTAATGAGCCACTGTCCGTTGACACACCTCATGCCTGTGACGGTCATTGTGCCTTTGTTGAAAGCAACACCACTTCCGATGTGCAGATACTGGTCACATCTTCCATCCCTTGCATCCACTTCATCAACATCGGCACACGGAATCCAGCCACCGACTGAAGAGTTATAGAGCCAGTCCTTAACGTAATCTAAACGCTCTACATAGAATCCATTTGAGCGTACTTTAGAACCGACTGACAGGACTTGGTCTGCTCCGTGAGTAGGTTTCTGTCCTTCAAAAATCTTCGGACGGAACACTCCGATAATTCCGCTGACTCCGATGCGACTGATAGTTACATACGGAACAGGCTGGTTCTGCCCAAGGAAGTACACCGCTGACTGACCGTTGTCGCTGTCATAGATCGCAATATGTGAGTATGGGCATTCAGGGCATTCGCCCCAAACGCAGATATCACCTGCCTGTAACTCGGCATTGAGTCCGATGTCAGTGCAGAAGTCCAAAATCCCATTGGTCTGTCTCTGATTTGCGATGTCTTTGACATATCCGCTCTGCCGACATGAAATAGTCTTGCCACCGATGTAAGGGAAGTACACACCGCTGACTAAATCCCAACACTGGTAAGGCTGATGGGCAGGGAAGCCGTCCACATCCACATACCTGCCAAGATATTTGGCTTTGAAATCACTGTAACTAGGCATTTTCTCCTCCTTCTACCACTGGATGGTCATAAAATTCGCTCCGTACTACTTCGCCGTCTGAAGTAAAGAGCATGCATCCCTTTTTAGGCATGGTGCTCACTGCTGCGTACTGCAGAATTTTGTGGAACTCCGATTCAGCTTTGTTCTTGTCATCAAATGTCTTGGGGTCTGAAAGCACAATGCTTCCGTCTTCCTTCGTCCCGATTTCTTGAAGAATGTATCTCATATTTCTATCTCCTTTATGACAAAGTTACCGCCGTGGTATTCGTGTCATATCCTGTCCATGTGCCGTTATTCAGTCTGAAAATTCTGATGTAGTTGACGTAGCCGAATCCGATGATTGCACCGTATGTGCTTGAAACGTAGTCAACTATCAAGCCATATCGTGTGCCTACTGCAACACCGTTTATGATTACTATCCCGTTGCTCATGCCGTGCGATTGTAATGTGCTTAACGCTTTTGCGTAGATAGCAGACGCAAATGCTCTTGTGTTGTAGGCACTATTTACCACGAAATCTTCCACATAAGGCACATTGTTTAATCGTTGTACGAACGTATCCGATGCAATCCTTGGGTCACGAAGCATCGGCTTGAATTCAAGATTGTTGACTGTCTGACCACCTCTGACAACGATATAAAACTGTGTTGTTCCACCGTAATCACTCGGTGTTATCCAATCTGTATCGTCTGCTATCGTAGCCACACCTGTGTGTGCCGTACCACCACTGTCAAGGTAGTTGATTTGCAGATAATACGTGTCAATCGTTCCACCGCTTGCTCCGCTCGCAATGTATGACCCACTTGGAACATAAGCAGTGCCGACCAATATGACGGAATTAGCATCAGCAGTTCCATTTGCTGTGATAGTTCCGTCTTTGACTGTATAGGTGATGCCATGAACCGTTGTGCCTGTTGCCGTGATTGGCAGTAAATTCTTCTGCCCATAATTTGCAAACACCGCATCAAAGCCTTGCATCACATCTTGCCAAACATATGGATTTTCACGGCTGTGGATATGCAAATCTCCCCACACATCAACCTCGGTTTCATCCCATGACAGAATCGGTAAGCCTTGCATCAACTGTGCCGTGTATGTGGCAGTGTTGAAAAGGTCATTTACCACAAACTGGATATCGTACTGTTTCTGATAATCGTATTCTTCTAACAGCGTGATAGCGTGTGTGTAGGTCTGCTGTCCTTCGGTTAGTGGGAGCGTTGCGGAATAGGTTGAATCCGTCCAAGTGGTAGCATCATGCTCTTTGTATTTGTATGTGACCGTCAGACTGTTGGAAGCCTGTCCATAATTGCCACCGTAGGCTACACCGCTGACTTGACCTACTGCCGTTGAACCTGTTGCCGTCACTCTGCCGACCGTACCTGTAACTGTCTCAGGCTGATATGCCATCAGCGTGTAGGTTTTAGTCTTGGAAACAGAATTGCCACGCTTGTCTTTCACGGTAACGGTTAAACTCGGTGCATTCACTTTGTCAAAAGTAAACGTGAGTGTCTGACTCGTTCCGCTTAACGTGTATGTCTGCGTTTTGTTTCCGCACGTTACAACAGCACTCGCTAACTGGGTATATGAACCACTGACCGTCAGCGGAATCGTTGCTGTGAGCGTTGAAATGCCGTATATGAAGGTTTCTGCTCCAACGATTGATGATGTACGGCTGTTCGTGTCCTCTACCGTGATAGTTCCAATATTGGGATGGTCAACACTTGTGTCTGTTTGAAGCGTGAATGTGGCAGTCTTCGTTCCGATATTCGTTGTGCCGTTGAATGTGGTGCATGAGATGGTACACGTTGCCGTTCTGCTTGTCGCAGAGAACTGGGCAATGACCGAATACGGAATAGCCACTGCCACCGATGCACCGACTGCTTTTGCGGATGATGACCATGTCCATGAGCCACAAGCCAAAGACACCGTGTGCGTGAATGATGATGCTTTTCTATTCGTGTTGATAGTTACCGTGACACCATTCGCTCCGACCGTAGCCGGATTAGGCGAAGCCGTAGGCACGGATGCTCTTGCAATGGTAGGCAATTCAATGGAAATGTTTGTACTAAACGTACCGCCCATGACTCTGTCGCCGCTTGCCGTAGCAGTGAGTGACAGTGTGCCATCAGCACGATGCTTGACACCGCTCCAGTACATATCGGAAGTATCACCACCGACATTCACCCATGAGGTATCTGATACCGTTCCATAAGTCCATGACTGTGTAGCGTTATGTCCGTCACCGCCAGCACCAGTGCCGGAAATACGGAATGACTTACTATCGTATGACCATGCAGTGTTTGATGATACTGACTTCTGTAACTGGAAATAGATTTTTGATGTATTCGCAGAGATATCCTGTGTTGAATACGCTCTGACTCGCCACTCGGCATTGTTCCCATAGCCTGTGGCATCAGACCACCGTTCTATTTCTACCCAACTTGAGCCTACATAAGTCATAGTTATTTCTCCCAAAAGATTCCAAACTGGAATTTCTGATGAATGGAATTCTGAAAGCCTTGAAATCTTGAATTAGTTGCACTGGAATCATCTACCACACGGAAATATTTGTGTGCCGACAGGTTCACCGCATCAACCGTATCCTGTTCTGCCGACAGGGTCACAGTGCCGTTGCGATCCATGACACGCATTCCCAACTCGGTGAACAATGACTGATAGTCACTGACGATAGTTCCTGTGGTAGGGTCTTTTCTCGCTATGTGCATTCCGCTTCCGTCATAGGTAATGTTTTCAATACTTCCTGTGACAGCATCATAAGCACTCACTTCCAAAGCACTCGTCAGAACTGAAGCTGCTCGGAGCAGATTGCCGTCCAGTGTGCCTACATCAATGAAGTCAGCATTCAGATGACCGTCTATAGTCCAAGCGTTTGTATAGTCACCGCTATAGCCTGTGGTACTGAATCCGATGCCGTTCATGTTCATTCTGATTACGTTGATTGCCGACTCTATTGATGGTGAGTCCATAATCAGAATCTCATTCGGTTCTCCGGCTGCGTTCGTATTGATTACCACATAGCCACCCAAGCCACCGCTGATTAACTGTGTAGCACGGTCAATAGCATTTTCAAGATTACTAACCGCAGTGCTGACTGTGTTGTTTATCTGCTGTTCAACTGGCTTCGTGATGGTGCTTGCAAGCGATGCTTTCTTTGTGCCTAACTCCATCTCCATATAGCGTTCTGAAATGGAATCAAATGCATAACCGATAGCCTTCATCGCAACATTGAAATCAAGATAAAGAATGTGAGCCGTATCACCTAACGAAATACGCTCTAAAGGAGCAACATTCTTGTACTCTTCCGTCTGCCAAAGCTGAACGAAGTTAATCTTCAGATTGTCCTTGAACGGCAGTCCAATATTATTCGCAGTAATGTACTGGTTCGCCCTGTTGTTTAACTGCTCCACCGTAGGAGCATCGTCAAAGTCTGAAGATGCATCCAAGGTGAATATCTTTTCCGTTGGGTAATCAGAATGATTCTCAATGTACTGAATCTGTCCACTGACCACAGTGTCTTCTTTTTCCCAGTAGGCAAGACACCCAGTGTAGAAATCCTCGGCGCTCCGTTCGTTCTCAAAATCGGTGAGATTCTTGCCATATCGGATTGTTACACCCCTGTCAGACCCTCGGTGAAGATGCAGTTTGACAGTAAATACATCCCACTCAAATTCGCCAAGGAACGTGTCTAGGATTGAGCCTTGCACACCGCCTAATCTCTGTCTGAACGATGCCGGAATATTCTGTGTGTACTGACTTGTGGTATTTGTGATATCAGTCCATACAGAAAAAGGATTCGTCAGCATTGAATGTGTGACGAGTCCTTGTAAAGCAGGTACAACACCAGTTGCCGTGAATGGTGCTACTGGAAATCCGTTTAGATCATAAGAGATGTGTTGAGCGTTAACGATGATTCGCTTTAGCTGCTTTGTGACTTTGTAGATTCTGAACGGCTGTGGATTTGATATCTGATTTGGCTTGGCGAGGATGATTCTCCGCTCTGTCAAATCCTCTGCATACTGTCCTGTGATGGGATATGTCAGTGTCAGTTCGTACAAGCCGTTCAGTTCTTCATCAACCTCACAAGAAATGGCATCAGCAAGTCTGCCAATGCCATTACTTGTGAATGTATTTTCTGTCTGTTCGTAAAGGATAGGTATCATGTTACACCTCAAACCATCTTGGTGTTACTTCCACCTTCGTGAATCCGCTGTATGAGAAATAGTTCGTACCGCTTCTTAAAGTCACATAATCCGTTGTACTGAATGATACATACTGATTTGCGTTGTTGCTTCCGTGATAGCAGTCCATCAGTTCACAATCAATATCAATGTACGCATAAGGACTATTTGCCACTGTGATGTACTGGTCATTCACATTTAATGTGCCGTTGCCGTATACCCTAATCAGTGGCTTGCTTTCAAACAGCGTTGGATTTTCCAGTTCTGCAGGACTTGAAATTGTTACCGTCAGACTGTCCATGTCTGTGCTGATGATGTTTGTGCCTGTCAGAAGGCTCATCTGCTGCGGTGTTAACTGTACTGTCTGTGGTGTTGCGAGATAATAGCATATTTGTGTTTCGTTTTCATTTAACCACGCTGTGGCTTCAGACAAAGAAGAAAAAGCACCGTTCTTGAGCCATAGGTTAAAACTGGTACCACTAAAATTAATAACCGTTCCAAACGTAAAGTCTGTTGTATATACGCCGACATATTTTAATCGGTTACAAATGATTGGTTTTGTAAAATCTGCATCGCTTGTTTCTGAAGAATTTCGATTGTAAATAATTGAGCCTTGGTATGTGCCCGATAAATTCCTTGCAGTTGTGAGCGTTTTGCAAACCCTGTCCACCGTCAGCACCCCTGTTGTCACATCAAGTGTGCCACCATAGCGTGTGCCGTTTAGGTCTACTGTGACTGTTTGTCCTTGGTAGGGTTCGTATGAATCATCAGTTTCTGATGCATAACGAATCATGGGCTTAAAGACAAGGTTGTTAGCCGTATAACCGCTATATATTCTAATTCTTAACACTGCGGTAACCCCGTCTGTATGTGATAGTGCAACACCTTCACCAGTGTCACGGAATGTTGTTCCGTCTGCTTGCGTATACATCAGATATGTGCTGTTGCTTCCACCACTTGGACAACCGTTCAGAATATAATTCGTACTTGGCTTTAACAACTCGTTCAATTTTGCGGCTGTTGCAAGTGTAAAATCTGCATTCCCTGTTGCCGTTCCGTTTGCCGTGATTGTTCCGTCATCGTTCACCGTGAATGTAATGCCGTTTACGGTGCGTGTTGTTGCGGTGTTTTGAAGCAGATTCTTTCCTGCCCGTTTTACAACAATACTCTGATACGGCTGATATTCAGAATCTTTGATTTCTGCATGGCGAATCATGGGGTATAAATTGACAGTTTCTGCGTTATTGCGTGCGACAATAATGTGTGCTCTTAAATTGGAAACATTGTCTGCAATAGTTACAGATTTATCTGTGCCTGTTGAATACAGATATGTTGTTGTTCCTGTTTGGCTCACACCAAACGCAACCGCATCGTTTACACCACCGTTGATAATGTAATCACCGCTTGGGAACGAGGAAGTATACAAATAAAATGTTGTTACGGCATTTGCCGTTCCTTTTTTTTGTATCTGCTGAACGTAACCGCCTTCATTTGTGATGATGGTGAATGTTACGCCATTTAAAGTGTATTCATTACCGTTCCATGTACCGCTCGTATTTGCTGTTTTCAAACTTGCGAGCGTTAACGGAAGCAGATTCTTCCCATTAGCAGGATATATAGGGCATACGTTTTCATATGGCTCATATGATGCGTCTGTTACGGATGAAAGTCTGACCATTGGTTTGAAGACAAGGTTGTTGCAGACTGTTCCGCTCTGTATTCCTATGCCGAGGTTGTTTATATATGTTGCTGTGTTTGGGATGTTTGTGCCACTTCCTGTGTCAATTATCCATGCATCACCGTTTATTCTGCCGATAATACGATACGTTGAATTACTACCACCACTTGGACATCCTGTGAGCGTTAGTGCTTGCCCATTTGTCTGCCATTGCTGTTGTGTTGTTCCAAGGAAGTAAAAATATGTGTTTGCTGTCGCTGTTCCGTTTACCGTGATTGTGCCATCTGCGTTAACTGTAAAGGTCACACCATTCTGTGACCGCGTTGTTGCCGTTACTTGCAGAAGGTTCTTCCCTGCTCCACCGACCCACGGATGGTCATAGCCATTCAAATCCTGCACTGGTTCTATATCCACAGATAATCCTGTTAACGCTGTCAGTCCGCTAGGGTTATCTATAGAAACAGGATTGCCGGATATCTCGGATGAAGACGAGGATACTGTAGTCCAATTCTCGCCTGTTTTTAGGAAGCGCTGGGGCATGACCTGAAAAACCAAATCAAATCTGCCGTGTGTGTTCAGCTTGTATCCGGTTGGATCAGTCTGATTCATAAAAAGAGCCAAACGATAATAGTTCGGCTCTTGTGTTGTTTCCAGTCTACAGTAACCTTTTGACGAGTTCAG